>ERZ857972.208-NODE-208-length-67001-cov-25.878932_pt1 | contig 67001 bp, 67 predicted proteins | sample MGYA00519757_ERZ857972 | MGnify/ENA primary metagenome ERZ857972 (study PRJEB31778, sample SAMEA3449383) | human gut metagenome | biome: human gut; feature: human-associated habitat; material: faeces | place: United Kingdom | collected 2010/2012 ...
CATGGTGGCCCTTCAACAATGCCGACATCACACAGATGCCTGCCGTGAAGGTGGCAGAAGACCAAAGCAAATTGGCTGACTTCCAGAACAGCGACTTCATCTCTGCTGAGAACCGGAAGGTGGAATTTAACAACCCGACTCTTGAATTTACCCACCGCACGGCACGCGTGACAATCGAACTGAAGCCCGGCACGGGATTCACGAGCGTCGCCGGTGCCACGGTGAGCCTCGTGAGCCTGTCCGCCGATAACGGCAACCCGACCGCCATCAAGACCTACAACGCAAGCGGCAACACCTACGAGGCACTGACCGCCCCGCAGACCGTTGCGGCAGGCAAGCCGTTCGTCAAGGTGGAACTCGGCGGCGGCACCTTCTACTTCCGTCCGCAGAACAACGTCGTATTAGAAGCGGGTAGCCGCTATAAATATACCGTTAAGGTGAACACCACCGGCCTGACGTTAGAGGGTTGCACCATCGGCAGCTGGGTTGACGGCGGCGGCGAGAGCGGCGCAGCCGAGGATTTGGGCTATTCTATACAGAACGACGGCAGTTACATGGTCTATAACGCTGACGGCCTGCTGGCATGGAACAAAGCCGCACAAAAGGACGAATCGATAAATTGCACCCTCACCGCCGACATCGACCTGACGGGTAAGGATTGGACACGGATAGGCACATGGCCTGGCTACTCCGGCGTCTTTAATGGGCAGGGACACCGCATTACGGGATTAAACATTTCAGCAGCGACTACTGAACTTTTTGGGTTATTAAATGTACGTGGTGTGATAAAGAACCTACAACTCATAGATGTGAATCTGTATGGCAGTAGTGGATCAGCAGCTGGAATAGTGGAGCAAAATGAGGGTCAAATCATTGCCTGCTCTGTGACGGGAAAAATTTCTGCATATGGTAGAACTTGTGGTATAGCCGATTTAAATTATGGCAGTATCACCGCTTGCTGGTTCGACGGCACATTGAAAGAGTATGAATCTGGAGCAATAGTGCGTTATAACTACAATACTATAACTTCCTGTTATTGGGGAGGCAATGCCGGGCAAGGAGTATTCCGTAATCATGGAGGAACGGTAGATGCCACGAAGGTGGACGGTGCGACCGCGAAATGGCAGACAGCCGTCGACGGCATGAACCCCGCCCTCACCGGCAACGACTACCAGTGGGCACTCGGCACAGACGGTCTGCCCGTACTGCAAAAGAAACAATAACAACCCCTAAACAACACGCATCATGAAACGAACAACCATTCATATATCCGCAGCCCTCGCCCTGCTGCTCGGCCTTGCCGCCTGCACGCAGGACGAAGCGGGCTTCCTACCGGAAGGGGCGGAAGGCACATCCATCGTCTTCACCGCCACGGGACTGAATCCCGCCGCGACAGCCACCGTCGGCACCCGTGCCCCCGCGGATGGCAATTGGACGGGTGTGCAGAGCGTGGCAGTTCTGATGGACGGCACGGTGAAGACGTACAACGTGACGCCCTCCACCGCCGACCCCACCAGCGCCACGCTGACCTCCACCGACCCGTACTACTGGACCAACCACAACGACATCACCGTCACGGCGTGGTGGCCCTACACCGCTGGCGAGACAACCCCGCCTGCGGTAAAGGTAAAAGCCAACCAAAGTGCCCAGAAGGACTTTGAGACCAGCGACCTCATCGTAGCCGACGGACAGACGGTGACCTACGGTAGCCCCACGCTCCGCTTCACCCACCGCACGGCACGGGTGACCATCGTTCTGACGGACTACACCGAGGGGCTGGCATCCGTGCAGCTGACGGGTCTCTCCACCGAGAATGACAATCCGGATAAAATCACCCCGTACGACAAGGGCAGCAACACCTACACCGCCATCGTAGCCCCGCAAAGTGTGGCAGCTGGCACGGCCTTCATTACCTGCACCTTCACTAACGGCAAGACCTTCGTTTATAAGATGAAGAATGCTACCGACTGGCAGGCGGGCGGTGAATATACCTACACCGTCTCCCTCGCTGCGGCAAAAGACCTGGGCTATACCATAGAGAGCGACGGCAGCTACACCGTGACCTCCGCTGATGGCCTGATGAATATAGCCGAATTAGTGAACGGAGGTAAGAGCGACATTAACATTACCCTCGACACAGACATTGACCTCACAGGCAAAGACTGGACGCCGATAGGCACAAACTACGACAACTCATACAAAGGCACTTTCGACGGCGGCGGCCATACCATCACGGGGCTGACCGTTACGACATATGACAAATATGCGGGTTTGTTCGGCTGGCTCAATAGTGCTGGTACGGTGAAGAACGTGGTGATGGAGGGCGTACAGATAACAAACAATCACAGTTCGGGCTTTGCCGGCGGCGTGGTAGGAAATAGCTGGGGCACCATTGAAAACTGCTCGGTATCGGGCAGCGTCAACGGCGAGGTGTACGTCGGCGGTGTGGTGGGTAAGCAAACGAGCGGTTCCATGACCGGATGCAGCTCCTCCGCCACAGTGAAGGGAACTGTCAATGTCGGCGGTGTGGCAGGAGAAAGCTGGGGCAGCATGACCGCTTGCTATGCCACGGGCAACGTGACCTTAGAAATATACCCCGGTAAGGATATCTCTGGCGGCGGTGTGGTGGGATTCAAAGGAGGAAACAGCGTCCTTGCCTGCTATGCCACGGGCAACGTAAATAGTAAGGGTAGCAGCACTGGCAATGTGCATATCGGCGGCTTGTTTGGATATAAATATGCCACCGCGATCGCCTGCTATTGGAAGAATAATAAGGAACAAGGCATCGGCTACAATAAGGAAGGCATCGTCACCGAAGCCACGAAGGTGGACGGCACTGACGTTACCTGGCAGAAAGCCGTTGATGCCATGAACACCGCCTTGCAGAACGCAGGCTCAGAATGGCGTTACGAACTTAAAGGAGCATTGCCTACCTTGAGGAAGCAGTAAGCCGTTGCGGGCGGAAAAGTTCCGCCCGCAACGAACATTAACCGAAGTATAACGAAATCACGTTAAATATAATTGAGGGATTGATTACGTATCCTTTGTATTTACAGGTGATATGCAGATGTTCCCCGGTGCTGCGCCCCGTATTACCTGTAATCCCAACAACATCACCCGGCAGAACGTCCTGCCCTTGTGATACGGAGATTTGAGACAGGTGACAATAACTGACCGTGAAGTTTCCATGCTGGAGCGTGACATACTTTCCAGACACATTATCCTGTCCTACAGCAATCACCTGCCCCTGCAACATGGCATATACCTCGGCATTTCGGGCGTACAGATCAATGCCGTTGTGAAACTTCCTCTTCCCCGTGAATGGGTCTTTCCGATAACCGTAAGGCGAATTTATCTTGATATGCGAGAGCGGATAGCATACGCTTAGATTGCGTGCTACCTGCTCTTTCTTTTTTGTGTCTGCACTTGACAATGAAACCTTGTCGGGTACGGACTTTTCATTTTCAGAGGTGATGCTTTCGGGTGTCACCTCTGTTTCGTTTGTCGTCCGGGTGGGATTTTCAACAGTGACTTTATAGCGATTACCCGGACAGGAAACCGTGTTGAACTGCGCTTTCACATGGTTCCCGGATAATAACAAAAGAAGGGCTATAACGATTCGTGTATTACTCATAGATGCAAATGTAGGAACAGTTCTCCGACCGTGCCAAAAGATGTCTTGATTTACCTCCAAAATATAACATTAAATAAGTTTAGAGTATGAATACTGCATTACAATCATACTTAAAGCATAAATAAACACAAATAATCAGGCTATTTAGAACTACGCTAATTGAAGTATGAACAATAGTATATACCTTTGTCAAAGTATAATCAAAATATTATATTAAAGTATGAAGCAAGTACGATTTGAATTTGAGGAACTGCCTTACGAAACCCTTTCGCAGTTCGGACTCACACGGGAAATGATTGAAGACCTTCCTATGCACATCCTGGAAGAACTCAGCAACGGCAGGCACTCGCCTGTACTTCCTATCAAGGTAAACGATGATAACGGGAACACGGTCACCGACCGTAGCCGATTCGCTTTCGTGCGCAAGGAGAACGGAGAAGCCGATGTCGTGTTCTACCCGGTGCTGAAGAAATCCACCTTGGAGAAATACAGCGAGGATCAACAGAAGCAGCTCCGTTCCGGCAAAGTCATTCTTGCCGACACGGTAACGGCTGACGGGCGAAAGACAAAGGCATTCGTGCAGATCGACACCGAGACCAATCAGGTCATGTCCGTCCCCACGCAGGTCATCGCCAGGAACCTCCAGGTGACGGCAGAAGAACTGAAACTCAGCAATGCCGAAATCAAGGTGATGCAGCAGGGCGAACCGCTGACCTTTGTGATGCAAGACGAGCCTGTAACAGTCGGCATCAGCCTGCACGAGAAGGACGGTATCCGCTTCTGTCAGGGAGACGCCAAGAAATGGAGCGAGCAGACCAAAAGAGAATGGGATAAATACACCTTCGGCTGTTACGGTTGCTGGATGATGGACGATGACGGCAATCTCGACTATATCCCGGAAGAGCAATACACGGAAGAACTCTGGAACGAACAGAAAAAAAGTGCCCAACGCAATATGGGTGCGGGACTTCACAAGTAAAACCTTTCAAACACTGTAATTATGGCACAAAACACCTATTATTCAGAAGAAGAACTCATCGAGAAGATGGAGGGCGGAGAATACGGCTGGCTGGATTACGTCAACCACTTTTCTGCCGAATGGCAGGAAGAACTGGTGGAATACTGCAAGGCGCACTCGCTCACGATTGACGATACGGCAGCCGAGCAATTCGTCCACTACAAGAGTGAACAATTAGAAGCCGCCATGGAAAGCGGTGAAGCATAAACACGGACTATGGCAATACGAACCAACACAAACCCGATGAGACCGGACTTGCAACCCGAAATGCGTGCTCTTTTGATGCGCAACGGTATGCAAGCCCATGTCGTACCTGTGGGTGACAGCTACCAGCTGGTAGTACAGGGGCACGATTCCCCACTATTACGATACCCCATCAGCAGGCAGCAGATGCAGACCCTGACAGACTGGGGAACGAACTATGCCAACAAGAAAGCCTACGCGACCTTCACGGACATTGTAAAGGAGGATTTTGATATGCCCCGCAACTTCGTCCACGCACGCAACGCCAACGGTCGTGTGGCAATGGGACTTCACGGCTACCGTATCGGCATCGGTGAGTATGGCAGGGTCGGCAGGTACGGTATGCCCCCCCCTTTCCTCGGATGGACTCCCAGACAGCAGGAAGGCTATCACTTGCGCAGGGTCGGCGGCCGGCTTTTCTATGCAGGTACGCCTATGGTGGCAGAACGCCCGGACGGACGGATGAAACCCGGTGAAATGCAATCCGGCGGTTACGGATTCTACTACAAAGGACATCGGCAGCCACAAGAGCAGGTACAGCCAGTCCGGCAGGATGTCTTGCAGGATTTGCAGGCAGTCATCACCCCGATGGTAAACAAGCCAAGAAGCGAAGAACCGGCAAAACCTTACAAGGAGCTGATTACCTCACCCGTCTATTTCTCCAATGAGAAATGGCAGGAATGCCTTTCGTCACACGGCATCATCGTGGATACGGAAGCCGGGACTCTGACCGTCCAGTCGGAGAAAGTCTGTGCCGATATGGTCTATGACCTGACAGAAGAGGAATTATCCGCACTGACCTCCAATTCCTTTGAAGAGCATCCTGTTGAGAAACGCCTGGAGATTCTGAACAATGTCATTCAAAATGACTATTCCGATAAAGTCACATTGGAATCACTGAACAACAAGGAGCGCATCAGCATTGCCCTGCATCCCGAAGTGGAGCAGGATCTGGATATGCGTAACCGACAGGAACAGGACTTGCTCCTGCCCTTGGAATCCGATAACAGCCTTGCACCGCACTCTGCCGAACAGACCGTACTGCAAGAAGACGAACATATCATCAGAGAACCACAAGAAGGAGCCTTGATTGACGGACGGGACTTGTCATACATCAACGAAAACAAAGGCTGGTACCGGGAAGGAGAACACGGACGTGAGGTGGAAGTGGAAGCCATCGCCGTACAACCGGCAGAAACAGAGGGCAAATACAAGATGACCGCCATTATCAACGGAGAACCCATCACCCATGAAATCAGCCAGAAACAGTACGACAAGTTCCTGGCAGTCGATGACTACCACCGCATGAAGCTCTTTTCCAAGATATTCAACGAAGTGGATATGAAGACCCGTCCCGAAATGAGCAGCGGATTGGGCACGAAGATATTCGCCGCACTTGCCGCAGGTGCGGTAGTGCTGTCGGATGTCGCCCACGGGCTGCACCATCCCTGTCCGGAATTTTACGGAGAGCGTTTCAGTTCCGCACCCCGTCCTTATTTCAAGCCGGGAGTGGACTCGCCGATAGATGTGGCAGCAAGGAACTTTGAAGCGCAGATGAACAAGGAGGTGGCAGAGATGCGCAGAGGATTTTAAGGAATAAAAGGAACACGGAAATGGCAAACGGAGAACTGACATACGATGACTTCCTGCAACGGCTGGACATTCAGGATATACTGATGGACGCAGGCTATCACCTGAACAAGCGTGACGGCTTGCGTTATCCGTCCTATATCCGCACGGACAGCAACGGCACACGCATCCGGGGTGACAAGTTCATCGTCACACCGAACGGCAAATGCTGTTTCCAGCCACCACAGCAAAAGCTCTATAATATCATATCCTTTATCAAGGCATTCCCTGAGAAGTTTGCGGAACACCGGAACGGCGTCTCTCCCGACAGGTTGGTCAACCTTGTCTGCAACAGGCTGTTGAACCAGCCCATCAATGACAGGCCTTTGCGCATCATCCAACCAAGACGGGAGAATACTCCGTTCAGGCTGGATGATTACGACATCCACCGTTTTGACGTAAACGACCGGGAGACCCACAAACGTTTTTACCCCTACTTCAAGAACCGTGGCATCGACATCTTCACACAACGGGCTTTTGCCGACCATTTCTTTCTGGCTACCAGACACCGTTCAGACGGTTTGGCGTATGCCAACCTTGCCTTTCCGCTGGTACTTCCCAAAGAGCCGGACAAGATTGCAGGACTGGAGGAACGAGGCCGTCCCAAGATGGATGGTAGCGGAAGTTACAAGGGCAAAGCCGAGGGCAGCAACAGCAGCGAGGGCTTATGGATAGCCAATTTCAGCGGTGAGCCTTTGCAAAAGGCAGGCGGCGTTGCGTGGTTTGAAAGTGCCTACGATGCAATGGCTTTCTACCAGATACACAGGAATGGTTTTCGGGATAACCCTGACCTTTCCAAGAAAAGCGTGTTCGTCTCCACGGGCGGCACTCCCACCGATATGCAGATTCGCGGTATGCTTTCCGTCACTCCGGATATAAACCACTACTTGTGTTTCGACAACGACAGTGCCGGGCGTGAGTTCGTGAAAAAGTTCCAAGCCATAGCGGAATCCATGCACATCAATTCCGACCGTATAAAAGTCTTTCCCTTGATGCCCTGCTACAAGGACTGGAACGACGCCCTGCTTGGCAAGACAAGCGAGGAATACCTTGACAGCATCAAGGACGCGATTGTCCCATTGGGAGCACCACTCGGTACCACAGGGTATGCAACTGACAAGGAAGAAGAACACCGACAACCAAATATACACAGATAAGAGCCATGCAACAACCGATATACAGAGAGATTTCGCTACGACCGCAAACGGCACAGTTCTTCATTGACGAACTGCCCTTGCTGTTGCTTTGTCCCGTGGGACTGGTCTATGGAGGAATGGAGAACGCCCCTCTTGCATCTATCGCCACCCTCCTTGCCGTTCTCCTTTCCCTCATTTTGATTTACCGGCTTATATACCTGAAACGCATACGCTATCACGTCGGTAGCGAACAGTTGACTGCCGAGCATGGCGTGTTCCAACGCAGTATCGGTTACATCGAATTGTACCGTGTGGTGGACTTCCACGAGCAGCAGAGCCTATTGCAGCAGATTCTCGGGCTAAAGACTGTCACGGTGTTGTCTATGGACAGGACCACGCCCAAGCTGGAATTGACAGGTCTGCCCAAACGAATCAATATCGTGGATATTATCAGAGAGCGTGTAGAGTTTAACAAACAACGAAAAGGAATCTATGAGATCACCAATCACTAAAATAGCGATGCTCCTATTCGGCATCATCTTGTCAGTCACGGCGAAGGCGCAGATTGTCACGACCAACCCGTTGGAATATGTGGCATTGGCAGAAGGCAACGAATTGATTCTCGGCAAAGTCAAAGACCAGATGGACGGGCAGAAGAAAACCGCCCTTTTGCAGAACACCATTGCCGCAGAGTTCGAGCAGATGCGCCAGTGGGAGAAGAAATACAACAGCTACCTTAAAACGGCAAGCGGTTTCGCATCCTCGCTGAAAGCCTGTACCCACCTGTACAATGACGGCGTGAGGTTTTTTATCTCGCTATGCAAGTTGAAGAAAGCCATCAGCGACAATCCACAGGGCATTGTCGCCGCGATGAGCATGAACAACCTGTATATCGAGACCGCAACCGAACTGGTGACGGTATTCTCCCTGCTCCGTGATGCCGTGGCAAAGGGAGGCAAGGAGAATATGCTTACGGGAGCGGAACGGAGCCAGACCCTATGGGCATTGAACGACCAACTGTCCGCATTCCAAAAGAAACTCAACCTGCTTTACCTGAGCATCAGGACTTACACGATGACGGACGTGTGGAACAACGTGACGGCAGGTATGCTGGACAGGAACAATGGTGAAGTGGCACGAATGGCAATGAACAGGTGGCGCAGGGCAGCAACGGTAAGATAAAAAGATGGAGGAAAGAGAAAATGAGACGGGCAATCTTTATCATAATCACACTGCTGTGCATAGGCGTGAAAGTCCACGCGCAGATAGACCCCACCCTTGCCGGAATGGTTCTCATCTATACCGAAAAGTCCAAGAAGACCTTGAAGAACCAAGAGAAAATCATGCTCCTGCAAACCACCGGACACATCTGGACGAAAGAGGAGGTGGAAGCCGTCACCGACCTGCAACGGGAGTTCAATGATTATCTGGATTCATTCCGTTCGGTCATCAGTTACGCCGCACAGATATACGGCTTCTATCACGAGATAACCCATCTCACGGAAAACATGGGAGAGTTCACCGGGCAACTCAGGAAAAGTCCTGCCAATGCCGTGGCAGTGGCACTCTCCACGAACCGGAACAAGATATACCGGGAACTGATATACAACTCCGTGGAAATTGTCAATGACATACGCACGGTCTGCCTGTCAGACAACAAGATGACGGAGAAACAGCGGATGGAAATCGTGTTCGGAATCCGTCCCAAGCTGCAACTGATGAACAAAAAGCTGCGACGGCTGACCATGGCGGTGAAATACACCTCGATGGGTGACGTGTGGGCAGAAATCACGGAACGGGAACAACCCAAAGCCAACAAAGCAGAGATAGCCAGGTCTGCCATGAAACGGTGGAAACGAAGCGGAAAGGCCGGTGCTTTTTAACATAACGAGAATGTAAAAACTAAAAGATATGGGATTCTGGAGTTCATTATTAAAGACAGGCGGCAAAGCCGCAGGAGCGACAGGCAAAGCCGTTGGCGGAGCCGTATTGCACCCATCACAGACCTTGCGAGGGGCAGGAAGCGCATTGAAGACGGCAACCGTAGGAGCTGCGGCCGGATATGTCGGCTGGGAGAAACTGACCACCGACAAGAGCGTGGTGCGTATCGTGAGCGATGCCGTCATAGGAGAAGACACCACCAACGCCATCAGCGGCACGGCGAAAGCGGCTACCGAAACGGTAAACAAACTTACCGGCAAAGCCGAACAGACTTTTGACAGCGTGAGCCAGGCGTCAAGTTCGCTCTCTTCCACGCTCGATGGAGCGTCCAATTTTTTAAGCGGTGTTTCCAACGGGAATGCCGGGAATATGTTAGGCAACTTTTTCAGCAACCTCGCGCATGGCAAAGTATCGGGATTAAGCATAGTAGGATTGATTGCCGGGGCATTCCTCGTATTCGGACGTACAGGCTGGCTCGGCAAGATAGCCGGTATCTTCTTGACCATGATGATGATTGGCAACAACACCCAACGCCAGCAAGAAGCGTCCGTTACCGACAACCAGCGTCAAGCCCGTCCACAGCAGGAACAGGAGGAACAGACCCATAGCGGAGGAATGAGAAGATAAGACAATCATAACACAACAATATTCTACAAATGAAATACACGGAAGAAATGATTCTACAGTCCCCAAGCGGCTATTGTATGCCCTTTGAGGAAGAAAAGAATAAAGAAGTAACCTTGTCAAAAGGCTACGGAGAACTGAAAGATGCCGTCACCGGAGAGACATCCTTTAATCATGGCATAGACTTCAATGCCAGTCACCGTCCTTTGGCGGCAGTGGCAAGCGGTGTCGTATCGAGCATCGGTACAGACAAGGAACGTGGCGTGTATGTTGTCATACGCTACGGTAAATACGAAGTGACCTATGCACATCTTGCCAATATATTCATCCGTTTCGGACAAAAGGTAAAGGCCGGTCAGACGGTAGCCATCAGTGGAAACGACCTTCACATGGAGGTGGCGTTTGACGGAGAAGAACTGAATCCGATAGAGTTCCTGACCATGCTCTACGGCAATATCCAGGCATTACGCAAAGCCGGGCACGAAGCCACCCACGAATTTATCCAATTTGACGGTGAGATGAAGACAAGATACGACCGTGACAAGGAAGAAATCGAGGAACTGATGATCCGTTTCCTGCCGGTCTATATGGAAGACCTGTTCCGAGGAGCGTACACCGTACCCGAATACACCGAGCAATCGCTGCGGAACGTGTTTGCAGTGGGTGTCACCAAAAATTATTTCTTTGAGAAGATGCCGAGCATGGCAAATCCTCTTGGTATCGGCAGCCGTGCCCTGCCGTTGGCAAGCAAGGTACAGAATCTCCTGATAGCGGATTTCCTGAATTACCTCGCGCTCAGGCACAATGTCTATCTCTCCACCATGGGCGAGGAAGTAAAAAAAAACTTCAATCCGAGGCCATAGCGAGCAGTGGAATCATTGACCCTTTGGAAGAATTGGAGATTGATGTGCAGAGTTTTGACATTCCGAGAGTCGTGTCCGTCTATCCCGACCGTGCCGGAGTCCGATGGTGGACAAAGGCCTGGTTCAACAACCGGGAGGAAGGCGAACTTTCTGTAGAGATAGACCGGAGCAATGCCATCCGTTTCATTCAGGACAGGATAGAAAAGGATGAATGGTTAGAGGAGTTCTTTCCCAAACAGATGGAGATATACCATAACGCCATAGAGCAAACCAAAGAACAGCTTTTGAACCAATTGAATTATTAGAATATGGGCGAAATCAGACATACAGAGCGTTTTGCAGAGATAGAAAGGATATTCGGTGACTACTTCAATAGTCACCTTGCACCTGTCATGCGAGACACGCAGAACTATCTCAACCGCAAACAAGCGGAGGAAATGGCTGCATATTCCACCAGTGCAGCCGGCATTCTCGGTTCTATGGCGGCAGCCGGTAATCCGATGATGGATCCGTACCAGACACTGAAAGTGACCGGGGAATGGAACTCCAAGACCACGGAGGACTATCTGGAAATGTGCAAGGAGAAGATTGCAAACAATAAGGAGATACAGTCAGACCTCGCATTGTTGGCAAACGAGTGGCGTTCCACCGGGGTGGATGAAATCGGCAGGGAAAGATATGATGAACTGTCCGGGCAATTAGGGTGCGACCTCGCTTACGCATATACGGAATACCGTATCGGAGAGTTGATGATGGGCAAGATGGTCAAAGACAATATGCCCAAGTCTTCCGCTGAATACATCATGCGCAAGGCGGCACAGAACACGCTTTTCGGGCTGTCATACACATTGAACCAGTCACCGCTTGCCGCAGAAATCGAGCGACGTGGGGAAGCGGCCTACAAACCGTCCAAACTGGAAAAAGGGACAGGCAAAGTCATCGGTGCAAGCATCGATGCCATATCACTCGGAGGTGCGGGAAGCTGGGCGAGCTTCGCCAAATTTGTCGGGGTTGACCTGGCATTTTCAGCACTGACTTCCTCCAAGGACAAAACAGAAAACACAGCATCCGTTGAAGATTGCATCAGCAAGGGCGTATTCGGAAGTGAGAGGAATGTCTTTGACAGATTCCGTAAAGAAGCCAAAGAAATTCGAGCCAATGACAATCCATACATCATCGCCACCAATGAACGGCTGACCAAGAAGATTCCCTTACAGAGTTTTGATTTCAGGGACTGGATGAGCCATAACGCCCAAGCGAAAATGCCGTTTGATTTTATTGCCGGCCAAAAGATAAAAGATGAGCGATACAAGGATATTCCGATGGTCATCGCTCCGGAATACATGGAAACTTATTTGCAGGATATGGAGAAGAAAGAAGAGGTTAAAGGTCAATCCGCGCTTGCAAGCAATCCGGGACAATCGGGAAACACCCATACCGCACAATCTGTCCAACAAGCCAATGAAACGGAAACGACGGAAGAATCAAGGGAAGAAACAGCCATTGAATCAGGACAGCAAACCGCCAATGCCAACGAAAACGGCTGGGGCGATTTTTTCTCAACCTTGGGATTGAGTGGCATGGGAGACATAAGCAAAAATTTGGGTTATGTGCTTGCCATGTTGCCGGATATTCTGGTGGGTATGTTTACGGGCAGGACAAAATCATTGGATTTGGGAGACAATGTACTGCCTATCGCCAGCATCGTCGCCGGCATATTCATTAAGAATTCTATTCTCAAAATGATGATGATCGGACTGGGCGGTGCCAATTTGTTGAACAAGGCGGGACACGAGGCATTAGGATGGGAACGGAATGAAGATAACGGTTTGAATACGGGAAACCGTTCCGTCCGATACCGGGTCTATGTGGACGAACCGCTGAATCCACGGATTTCCGGTCCGATACTGCAAGGGAACAACCTTATCGCAACCATAGACCATGTACCCTGCACCATCCAGTTGCCTGAAAAAGTGGTGTCAGCTTACAATGCCGGGGCATTGCCGCTTAATACCCTTGCCAATGCCATCCTTGCCAAGAGCGACCGTACCCAACTACTGATGTCGCAGAATTACGAAGAGAAAGACAGGGAAACGATTGTGCGTACCAGAGGAATACAATAAAACAGCAACAGATATGAAAGAGAAATCACAGTTTGAGAAAAATGCCGCCGACAAACAAGTGGAACTGCTCTCCGGAGCGTTAAACGGGGCGGTCAGCGCGGGCGGCCACTGGCTCAATGCCACAGGAAAGGGCTATCCCAAGTTTTATCCGGCAGGCGTGGCGGTCAGTCCGTTCAACGCCCTGTTCATGGCTCTGCACTCGGATAAGAACGGATGCAAGAGCAACCTCTTCACCTTATATAGCGAAGCAAAGGCAAGAGGCGAATCCGTCAAGGAACACGAAAAAGGAGTACCGTTCCTGTTCTATAATTGGAACAAGTACGTGAACAGGAACAATCCCAACGAGGTCATATCAAGGGATGACTACCATAAACTTTCTCCCGAAGAGAAGAACCGATACAAAGGCGTACACAACAGGGAGATACGCACATTGTTCAATATCGACCAGACTTTGCTGCCCCACGTTGACAGGAAAGCATACGATGACGCATTGGCAAAATACGGCAACAGTGTCGAGCAAGGATTCGGAGAAAAGGTATTGCGCGAACTCAGGCCGAAATTCAATGCCTTCGTACAGTCTATTTCGAGAAATCTGGCACCGGTTCGCACGGATGGCAGCGGTGTGGCGCATTATGACAGCCAGAAAGACGCGATATATATTCCACGGCAAAAGGATTTCGCACATTACACCGATTACGCGCAGGAGACCTTTCGGCAAATCATAGCAGCCACCGGACACCAGCAACGCCTTGCCCGTGAGGGAATGGTGATGAAAAACGGGATTCCCCCAACAGAGGATGCCGTCAAGCAGGAACGGCTGATTGCCGAAATCGCTTCGGGTATCAAGATGCTGGAAATGGGACTTCCGGCCCGGTTGTCGGACGAGAGTGTCAAACTGGTGGATTATTGGAACCGTGAGCTGAAAGAGAGCCCTTGTCTGATAGATGCCATCGAGAGCGATGTGAACAATGCGCTGGAAGTGATACGCAAGGCGGAACGGGGCGAGAAAATCGAGTATGCCACCTATCGCAACCACCGCCAGACAGAACAGATGCGGGAGCAAATGCCCAAGCATTTCTTCGTGGCTGACGAAATCAAGAAGCATCCCGACAAGGAAAACAAGACCATTGTCCTGGTCATCGACAAACAAGGCAAGAGTGCCGATGTGATACTCCCTGCCGGTGCATCCTTGGAGGTGAACAACGAGATCAAGGGAATGAGCAAACAGCGCATACAAAGCGCATTGGAGAAAAGCGGCATTGAAAAAGTGCGTTTCTATAATCCGGACGGTGCGTTGGGCTACCGTCCCGATGACCGTTACTTCGCCGAAAAGCAGATAGAGGTGGCGCGTTTGAAAAACTGGGCATTGGAAACACTCTCCACCATCGATGCGCACCCAGCGGTGAAGCAAGCTGACAAACCCTGGTTTGAGAAGATACAGATGGTACAGGATGACAAAAACCGCTGGGCTTTATTCATCAAGCCTGAAGGGAAAGCCGGTTACAGCGTCTATCCCGAAAAGGATGACCTGAACCGTTTCTTCACCACGCTGAAACAGTCATTGGATAATATAGACAATGTGCGTGGAGAACTGGCCAGAAAATACTATGCCCTTGCCGAGAGCAAGCCGGATCTAAAAGTGGACCTGTTCCACACGGCAGATGAAAGCATTGACTTGAACCGCATACAACGAGTGGCCGTGTTCAAGACAAAGAATGGGGCGATACTCTGCGCTCCCACCATTGACAACCGGAAGCCGCAGCCCCGAAGCGTCACACCACAGCAATGGCAACGGATGTGGGTCGCCGAGGATAGGAACAGTTTCAAACAACATCTGGCGGCAACGCTTTTCGCGGACGTGCTGAACAAGAGCCACGCACAGGAACAGACCTCTTCCGAAAAACAGGAGTCGGAAGTGGAAACGAAGATCAGCCGTGACGAGGAAATCAAGCACGACCAGCCTAAAGAGGAAGTTGAAGAAGAGGAAGAGGTTTCAAAAGGAATGCACCGATAAACAGACAAAGTAATGAGCAAGAATAAAGAATACGCGGAGAAATACGCCGAGTTTGCGATGGAACAGATGCGCAAATACGGCATCCCGGCTTCCGTGACCTTGGCACAGGGCATACTGGAGAGCAGCAACGGACAAAGCCGTCTGGCCCTGAACGAAAACAACCATTTCGGTATCAAAGCCACTCCGGGGTGGATTGCGCAAGGTGGCAAATACGGCATTTACACCGATGACAAGCCCAACGAGAAGTTTTGCAGCTACGACAGCGTGGACGATTCTTACGAGCATCACTCCAAATTCCTTGTGGAGAACAAACGGTACGCGGAATGTTTTGACCTGTCTCCTGACGATTACAAGGGTTGGACGGAAGGACTTGCCAAGGCCGGGTATGCAAGTGGCGGCAATTATGCCCAAAGTCTGCAAAAAATCATTGAAGCAAACGGGCTACAGCAGTATGACCGGATGATCATGGCAGAAATGAAGGCAAAAGGATTGGAAACAGGAACCGAACAAGCAATTACGACAAACGCCTATTCATTCCCGGTCGAGCGCAAAGAGTTCCTGTTTGTCACTTCATCGTTCGGAATGCGTACCGACCCCATGGATGCTGACAAACAGCAAATGCACAAGGGTATGGACATCCGCTGTAAGGGCGATACGGTGTTGGCTACCGAGAATAACGGCAAAGTGGTGGCGGTAAACCAAAATGCCAAAACCGCCGGAGGCAAGTCCGTAACCATTGAATACGAGAGGGCTGACGGAAGCAAGATACAGAACACTTATATGCACCTGTCCTCTGTTGATGTCAAGGTGGGTGACAAGGTACAAGCCGGACAGAGACTCGGTATGTCAGGCAACACCGGCATACGGACTACGGGCGAACACCTGCATTTCGGAGTGGCACAGATTACCGCAGACGGACAAAAACGAGACATTGATCCCGCAATCTATCTGGCAGATATCGCCCAAAAGGGAAACATCAAGCTGCAAGCCTTGCATAATGGCAACGACCTGTTGGCTAAATACAAGACGGAGGTTACTGCCACTTCCCAGGAAACAAAATCACAAAGTCCTGAAGAGTGGATGAAGAAACTGTTATCCTCGGAAGACAGCGGTGTCGGACTTTCAGGAACGAATGACCCGATTATGGATATGGTGGTCAAAGCCTTTTCCTCGCTGATGATGCTGGCGGTAGTCATTGACAACAAGAACGAGGAGGAACAGAAAGAAGCCATTTCTGAAATGGCAGGTAGCCGAAAGGTGGAACTGACTTCATTGATGCCCCACATGAAAGCCTGTGCCATTATAATCAATGAAAACAATAAAGCCGTGTTACAAGCAGATAACGGAGCCGTGCAGGTTTCAAGGGAGTTAAGCGCAAGCGAATTGAGCCGGCTGTCCGCCACTTTGAATAATCATGAACTCTCGGAGGAAAGCAAGCGGATGCGTGTGGCAGGAATGGTCAATACCATTGTCCTTTCGCAACAGGCTTCACAAAACTTCGAGCAAGGAATGTCAGAGCAACAGGGTCAGAACGAGCAAATCAGAAGATAATGAAACGCGTGATGATGGAAATAGGATTGTTGGTCGTCGGGCTATCCCTTGCAGGACTGCACATCCTCGTATGCTACCGGCTGTTCGGTCTGGTGGCGACACTCGTGATTGTGGGTGTGCAGATTGTCATTGCGTCAGGGATAGTCTGGATTAAAATCCGTGCGCCCGATTAAAGACGGAACGTATATGCAGGTAGTTCACATTTAATAGGATATTCCGGTCAAATGGTCTTGGTTAAAATAAAACTACAAGCAATATGATTAAGTGTAACGTAACAGTGTGCGGAACCATCAGCAAGGCGGCTGTAGTGCGCACCAACAATGAGAACAAGGCTTTCACGGCATTTGCCGTAAACTGCGTGATCCCGGCAAGAAACGGTATCGACAAAACAGTGGAAATTTCTGTCGCCAAGGATGGGGAGGAATACAACCGGGCGGACTATACCGTAGGCAAGAGAGTGGAAATTTCCGGTGTGTTGACTTTCAAGAAGCGTGGAGACAATCTTTATTTCAATATGTCGGCTTCATCGGTCAACCTTACCGTGGCTTCAAACGAGGATTCCATCAAGGGCGAAATGCTCTTCCGTGGAAAGACAGGCAAGAACATCGAGGAGAAGACAGACAAGAAAGGCAAGAATTTCTTGCAGTTCTCCGCATTTTCTGCGGAAAAGGTCAATGACGGCTTCGAGTACCTGTGGGTACGCTTCTTAGGCTTTGACCGTGAACGTGAGGAGTGGCTGCAACCGCAGACCGGCATCGAGGCCAAAGGTGAACTGGAGCTGTCCGTCTATAACGACAAGCTGAACATTGCCTGCAAGGTATCGGAAATGTCGGAATATGTGAAACAGCCGTATAACTCTAACAACTGACAGCCATGGCCGGTTACAGGAAAAACAGCAATGACGGCCCGTCCGCGGAGGACAAGGCTCTTGACCTCTTTGCGGAAATGATGATCGAGCGTATCGAGACCATCAGCAAGGACTGGACGAAACCGTGGATTACTGAGGGCAGCTTAGGGTGGCCGAAGAATCTGTCCGGACGTGAGTACAATGGGATGAACGCGCTGATGTTGCTTCTTCATTGCGAGAACGAGGGCTACAAGATACCGCGTTTCTGCACCTTTGACTGCGTGCAACGGATGAACAAACCGTCCGAAAAGCAGGCAAAGGAGAGCGTGGAGCTGCCAAGAGTTTCAGTGAACAAGGGCGAAAAATCCTTCCCCGGTGCGCCCATAATGGCTGCATGTTAAATATCTCTTTGGCAAGAGATTAGACTAGGTTCCAATGGTCTACTTCCAACCGACTTACCTTGAGAGGAAACTCGTATGGGGAGTATAGCATGTCGGTAACGCAGATAAGCAACTAACTGCTATGTTGTATTAGGTCTGCAAGGAAGAAGGATAGTCATGAGGATAAAGCCTGATTGGTTGAATGATAGTTCAGTGACCCGCGATTCGGTGGTGACGGAAAGCAGTTACAAACGTCACTCCGAGATACTCGACCTTACACTGGGAGAGGAAGAGCAGGAACATATCTCGGCACAATCGCAGTATGCGAGCAAAAGGACGTAAGTCATATCCGACAATCTATCGAGCCAAATAGTTAACATGCATCTAAATGGGGATTGCCTAAGTTAGAAAGCCCTTAAAAGGCTATGAGTTTCAGACTCTGAAAATCTAATATGGCAACGGAGCCTCCGTAGTACTCTGAGCAAGATAACGACTTGTACATGGGGAAGGGAGGCAGTTAATAACTTTAGTACAAACAAAGGAAAATGTGAGAGACATTATGAGAAATCCCGAGCTAGTATTAAATAATCTAGCGGCACATAGCAAAGTTTCGGACTACAAGTACGAAAGGCTGTACCGTCTACTATTCAATGAAGAGATGTTCTTTGTCGCCTATCAACGCATTTATGCGAAACAAGGCAACATGACAGCTGGAACTGATGGCAAAACCATTGACGGCATGAGTCTTCAAAGAATTGAAAGCCTAATAATGAGTCTCAAAAGTGAGGCTTACAAACCAAATCCGGCACGACGTGTCTACATACCCAAGAAGAACGGAGGCAAAAGACCTCTGGGTATTCCATCGGTAGAAGATAAGCTGGTGCAAGAGGTAATCAGAATGATTCTTGAAGCCATATATGAAGGTGCATTCCAAAGCACATCTCATGGCTTCAGACCCCATAAGAGTTGCCACACTGCACTTAAGGATATTCAAATAAACTTCAAAGGAGCGAAGTGGTTCATCGAAGGAGACATCAAAGGCTTCTTCGATAATATAGACCACGAGATTTTGATTGCAATCCTAAGGGAACGCATATCAGACGAACGATTCCTAAGACTAATAAGAAAATTTCTTAAGGCTGGATATATGGAGGATTGGACATATAATAAAACCTTCTCTGGAACTCCTCAAGGAGGTATTATAAGCCCAATTCTGGCAAACATTTATCTTGACAAATTCGACAAGTATATGAAACAATATGCCCAAGAATTTGACAAGGGTGTTAAAAGGCGGACTAACCCAGAATACAATGTATACCGAAATCGGATGACCGCAATCCAACGCAAACTTAAAGTCGCACAGAGTGATACGGAGAGGCAATCGCTTCTTCGTAAGCTCAAAGCCACACGTGCAATCATGGTGACCATCCCATTCGGAATGAGCATGGATGAAAAATACAGAAGATTGAAATATGTGAGATATGCAGACGACTTTCTTATCGGAGTAATCGGCACCAAAGCCGAGTGTGTCAACATAAAAGAGGACATAACCAAATTCATGAAGGAAATCCTACATTTGGAAATGTCCCAAGAAAAGACACTAATCACACACTCCGAAGAGAACGCGCACTTTCTCGGATACGATATCCATGTACAGAAATCAGACTTACTCAAACGAAATGGAAACGGAGACAAAGCAAGAATCCATACGGGAGCCGTTGTTTTGAAAGTCCCCGTAGAGGCAATAAAATCCAAACTAAAAGCCTACAAGGCAGTTGAATTCAAGACTGTAAATGGCAGAGAAGTCTGGTGGCCGATACGAAGGAACAATCTGATAGGAAAACCCGAAGAGGAAATCATAGCCAAAGTCAACTCAGAGATAAGAGGTCTCTACAACTACTATGCGTTTGCACACAACGTGTCACAAGTAATAGGCTCGTTCGGCTATGTCATGACATTCAGTTTCTTCAAAACCCTTGCGGCGAAACACCGCAGTTCCATACGAAAGATAAACAAACGCTATCGCAAAGGTAGCGACTTTGTAGTCAAGTATAAGGATAAGAAGGGTAATGAAAAGTGTATTGTCCTGTACAATGGCGGCTACAAGCGTAAAGCAGAGGCGAACAGATTTGCGAATGTTGATGAACTCAATCACCGCATATACACGCCCCTCCCAACTATGGTTGACAGACTAAAACTGGGTAAATGCGAATTATGTGGCTCTAGCTCAGATTTGGTCATGTACCAAGTTAGAAATCTCAGGCTATTGAAGCCAGACACAAATTGGCATAAACTGATGATTGAGAAGAACCGCAAAACGCTTGCAGTATGTGAAAATTGTTATCAAACGATTCACAGCTATGGCAAATAGATTAATGTTATTAATGGAGAGCCGTATACATGGGAACATGTACGTACGGTTCGGAGGCAGGTCTGCGGAAACCTGCTGCCGAAAGGCAGTAAGGCGCCGCAAACCGAGCCTACTGATGCTAACGACCTTTACCTGCATCCACAAGGAAACCAAGGAGAAGATCAAGTATGACGATTTTAAGAAGCTATCCGACGAAGAGAAGAAGATGTACAATGTATATCCGAAGATGCAGGTCTTTCGGGTTTTTAACGTGTCCCAGACCAATCTTCAGGAAGCCCGTCCGGAACTTTGGAACAAGCTGGCGAATGGGGATGCCGTAAAGTTGGATGAAAGCGAGAAGATGTCTTTTGAGCCGATGGATGTGATGATTCGAGATAACCGCTGGATTTGCCCGATCAAGCCGATGCACCAGGACAAGGCATACTTTTCCATTTCCAAGAACGAGATTGTGATTCCCGAAAAATCCCAGTTCAAGGACGGCGAATCCTATTATGGTACTCTTTGGCATGAGATGACCCACAGCACGGGCATAGAGGGACAACTCGACCGTATCAAACCGTCCGGTTTCGGTTCGGACGAATACGCCCGTGAGGAACTGGTGGCAGAATTGGGCAGCGCATTGGTGGCACAGCGTTACGGTATGAGCAAGGCATTGAAAGAAGAGAGCTGCGCTTATCTGAAATCCTGGCTGGACCACTTGAAGGAATCGCCCCAGTTTATCAAGACCACACTTCTGGATGTAAAAAAGGCAACCTCGCTCGTTACACAGAATGTGGATAAGATAGTGCAGGAACTGGAACAGAAAAACAAGGTGCAGCAGGATAACGGACAGCGGAATGAGGTCAAACAGTCCGTACCCGAAGGAAAGGTGTTCTACTCTTCCGTAGCCTATCTGCAATCCACCGATGACACCTCACGACTGGATGCGCTTCGGGAGAAAGGCGATTATGAGGGATTGCTCCGGCTTGCCAAGGAGTATTATGACGGCGATGGAATCAACGAGCAATATACCTTTGTCTCTCCTCGCCAGAACAAGGGTGATGATCTGCTGATAGAAGACAAGGATTTTGCCGTGATCTATAACAACAGCGTGGGAGGATCTTACGAGGTGATGCTGAAATACTCGGAGCAGGAAATCCGTGACCATATTACACGGTATGGTGTCCGGCTGGCAAGCAGTGACATAAAAGAGGTTGCCAAAGACATGGCGGCCGAGCAGTTCTCTGCGATGACAAAGCAGCGTACTCCTGTCCTTGAAATGCCAAACGGAGATATTCTCCATATCGGGTATAACAGGGATGCCGACACCCTTGATGTCGGCACGGCGACCAATGCCGGAATTGCCGTCAGCCACAGTTTCCCATACGACTACGACAATTCACTCGATTCCAATCTCCAATCCGTCAATGAAAAGCTGAATGAAATGGAGCAATATCAAAAAGAGGAGTTGGAATACAGTGGCGGGATGCACCGCTGAGTATAAAAGTCTGTTATCTGTCCTATTCAGCCGTAGAGAGTCGTCCTCTCTGCGGCTGAATTGGTTTAGTCCCACCGATAAGTCCTACTTACACAAAAAAGAGAGTGATTTTCATGTTAATTGGCCGCAAAATATCGGCACTATTCTGAATTAGTGCCGAAAATTTGTTATCTTTGAAGTCGAAGAAAGGAATAATAATCACATGAGCAACGAGACGACGACATTCATACTTGACTATGCTGAAGTTCATCGTGACTTTAGTTTAGGAGATTTGTTTGCTTATCTACAAGAGAAGACAGGCATCAAAAAATCCTCTTTGTCCTGGTATCTGTTCAAGCTCGTGAATGAAAATGTACTGGTCAGAACAGGGAGGGGAACGTATGCCAAAGTGATGAAGCAGGTCTTCTCACCCCAACCGATAGAGGAAGTGAAGGAGGTTTACGGTTTGTTGCAATCGGATTTTCCATTTGCGAAATATGATATCTTTGCAAATCTAACTCAGGAGGCCGAGTATCACCGGAATCGGTGGCCGACTATCCGCCGGAATATCTAGTTTGGAGGAAAGAATATGTGCTTGGATGAATTAAGAAGCAATATAGCAATTAAGCAGAAAAAAGGATTACCGTTTATATGTGCTTCTATAATTATATGGTTATTGATACTAATTGTAATATTGTTGGACTTGCCACAAAATACAGAGAATTTGCTTGTATTTTGTTGCTCATGCCCGTTATTACCGATTTCTTGGGCGATTGGTAAAATATTAAAGGTCGATATCTTTGATAAAAGCAATCCGCTCGGTAATGTAGGATTTCTATTTACCTGTAATCAGTTTTTGTATTTATTGATTGTAATGTGGGTATTTAATGCTGTACCCGATAAAATGGTAATGGTCTATGCAATGGTATTTGGTGCACATTTATTGCCATATTCGTGGTTATATAAGTCGATAAGCTATCGGATATTCGCAATTATCATCCCTGTTTTATCACTTGTTATAGGGTGTATTTTTTCTGAACTTTTTATTGCACTCACGCTTATCTTGGTTGAATGTATATTTGTTGCTGCTTTGTTTGCAGAGTTGGGCAGATTCACTAACAAGTAATCGTCAACTTCAAGTTTACCGAACTGATAAAATCCCTTTAGGAACTAAAGGGCGCACTTTTATACTCTCCTGTCGGGAGTATCGTGCGTCCTGCGGAGTTTCATTCTCCGTCAGCAGAAAGAAACTGCCAGACGGAGAATGTTTCGTCACTTCGTTCCGTCAAGGTGGCTACACCCCCCTTGCGCCGCTAAAGCGGCTATCCCCTGTGGACTTGCCGTCCGCAAACAGCATAAAATGCTGTTCGCCGCCAGCAAGTTTGGAACTGGAAAATATTGATTTTGGAGGGCATGAGATGAAGAAAATTATATATGCATTACTTGTTGGTGTGCTTATTTTTACATTATGTGCGTGTTCACAAAATAAGCACTCGACAATGTATATAAAGCCAAGTGAATTATCAGATGAAACGATGGAAGTCCTCGATTTGTTCGATGATGAAATTCAATTCTTTGATATTTCTTTTGATGAGACTGTAAAATCGTATGCAATATCGGTTTGGGTTTATCGTGATGGTGAATGGGCTGAAGATGGAATGGCTGTCGGAAATATTGACCATCTGACTGGGAGAATAGCCGTTAGACTAACCGAAACCAGCTGTGATTTATATACCATTGATGAGAGCGGTCATGTTAAGTACAGTTTCCCAACTTTGGAAACTCAATTTGATGAATCCATGGGGATTGGCGGAACAAAAATTGATCGGGAGACACCGATTGAGCTAAATAAGGAGATACCGATTTGGTTCAAAATTGGGACAATAACCAATAGCATGAAAGCTATGGATATAACTGATGACTTTAGAAATGCAGAGTGCGATGCAGGAATAGCCATTACACTCACAGCATCTGATAAAATAGTTGAGTAATTAAAATAAATTCAAAAACCAAATACAGAAAATGTCCGATAAAGTCATAGTTGTAGCCATTAGATAAATTCAACTTCAAGTGCTTGCAGCAACTCGTATATCTGTTCTTCGGCTTCTTCCATATCCGACACAATATCCTTGATATGATAAGGTGCGCCATTTCTGCCGTGTCCGTCATCGCCAATCCATAAATAGGTTTCATAATCCGGGTCAAAGTCCTCGTAATATCGCTTCATACCGGCAATAAGCGTGTTGATGTCTTCATCCTGCATATCGGCATTGAAATTGAAGTCCTGCCCGTATTTGGTATAGCGTTGAAACTCAAATTGTATGCTTGTCTTGTTCTCGTCTTCAACGCTTATGCTCCAGCCTTTTTCTTGGGCAATGTCCGTTACTTTCCGTATCTGTTCTTGAGTAGTCATACTCATTGTTTTTTGTGGGGAGACCTCTCCAATCTCCCCACTGGTTGATTTAATCCGTTATCTCAAAATAATATTCCTGTTCCTCGTTCGACCATTCAGCGGTCATTGCATCCGCTTCCCTCCACAGTTTGTCATAGAGAATGGCTCTTTGGTTGTCTCTCTCGTGCCACTGCCATATCTTGTGATTGAGGACAAGGCAAAGTTCCGTCCAATACTTGTAGTTGTCTTTCCATTCGGACTTGGCTCGCCTGTATGTGTTGGCTATGGCATTGTTCCCGAACTTGTCAGCAATGGAGAAGTCCTGCCAAAAGGTAGTTATCGGCTCGTAACCGTTCATCTCTGTTATGTTCCATCTTGGAATAGTGATTTGCAATGCTCCCATACTTATTATTGTTTATGGTTTTCGTAATACTCTTCGGGCAAATGATAGAGGTCGTTCTCCGCCAAATGGTCTATGGCTTCCGCTGCCAGACGGCACGCCCACTCGTTGCGCTGGTCATATCTTCCCTTGTGCCAGTTCTCCGCCAACTGCTCCATAAAGTAGAACATCAGTTTGGCTTTCTCGTTTACCAAATAGCGGTGGTCGTCAGCCAATGCCTTGCCTACCTTTCGGGGTGAAGCCATTTTTCCGTTCACATAGTTTGAAAACTCGTCCGCAAAGCGCTTGTCGTTCTCAGATAGTTGATTGTTGTACTCCATTTCTAATGAATTTTGATGTTAAACATTTTTTCTTTTCCCTTTGCTTGAAGCTGTCAAACTTCGCCACCGGGATATGTTTTATGTGCGTTAAAGAATATGGGGTAAGGGAGATAAGACAAGTAAACAACCAGGGAGTTAATGAAATACCACTAATGGCACATTCGTGGAAAACTGTCGTTAAGTCCACTGAATTGTTAGCGCAAGCGGTACTTGGCATTCTACCTCCATAGTACCTTTGCACAATAAAACAATGCCGTGTGGCGTGATGGCCGGCTCTAAGGAGAACCTCCGATGACTATAATGGGAGATTATCCTATAAAGGTTTTAGGATATAAATTCGGCAAAAGTTTTTATTTGTTGCCGACATTATACAAAAGGATATATATGCAGTACATTATAACAGTTCGCATTTAAGTCCTATATAACAGAAATCGCTACGGTAATCAGCAAGTTACCGTAGCCACCTGCTACAATGTGTATCATAACAAGTGGCTGACGAAAGAACAGATTAAGCGGTCATTCGCTTACGGATTTGCCGGGCGTTCTTCTGAACAAGCCGGATAATTCGGTCGTGGTATTCCGTAGCCTTATTGCAAAACCCTCTTGACTGCAATACCTTGAATGTTTCAAGGCTCAATTCAATGGTTTCAACACGCTGGTTGTCAATCCGTGCAGAAAATACCAACGACTGCGGTTTGAGATAATATTCGCATTGCCCGACACAATGATGCAGGGCGTTCCCCTCCTTGTAATAATCATCCACGCTCTCCAACACGCTGACTACAATCAGTCCGTCCGTGAATGACAGTCCGAAGAATTTGCTTTTCAACTCTCTAAAACGCTCCTCGTTCTCCTTTGCCTTTTTCCTTTGTTCCTCTCGCTCCTCCCGTTCTTGGATAATCCTTGCCCGTTCTTGGTAGCGGTCGTGTTCGGCTTTCAAGTCTAATGGACAGACATAATGGGCATTGTGAATATCCTTGCCACACCTTTCAAGTAAGCGGATGTAATCTATCCAAAGAGAAATATCTGCTATATGATAGCCATTGCGTAAGACTATCTTGTAAGTGTTCCAATACAAATCAAAGTACATTGAATGTTGCAGGAAGTAGTTCAAATCAGTTTTCCTGCCTGCCTTGAACATCGTTTCGGCTCTGCTGTCTGTCAACAAGGCTTCGATAAGCCGTGTCGGTTCGATGTCAGCCAATGAGCCTTGCAATCCGTTGCGCCTTAACTTTGGAGTGGCAGAATAATATGGATAGACCTTGCAGTCGGCAATCCGTCTATACACATAGTTGTCTCTCCGTAACTCCAGACAGCCGTCCAAAACAAAAGTGTCCGCGTAATGTCCGAGTGTGCGTTTCAATGCCGTTATCTCCGTCTTGCCGTTATCATCCACCCAATAGCGTGCAATCTCCATAGAATAATACTCCGCCTTCCTGCCTTTATGGAAGTTTACGTTCATAAGAAATACACGCTGTACCTGTAAACCGTCCTGTGTGGCAAGTGTGGAATAATACGCTTTGTCCTTAAATGTCCTGCACTTGGTGTCCAGTATTTCCAGTCTTGCACCGCAATGTGGGCAACGGCACACCTTTTTGTTACTCTCGTTCCATTGATAACCGCAATCCATACAGGTCGTTTCTCCGTTTTTGGTGCGGTATGCGTAATGGCTGATACATTGACGAAATGCCCATAACTCCTGTTTCTTTGTCTGTGGCAGTAACCGACCGTTGGCGGTTACTACCTTATGCTGTAATCTCGTTTTCGCTCTCATAGTCCTAAATCAAATAATGTCGGTTGTTCGGGTTCTTGTCTGACCGCTTTCGGGGTCGGTTTCGGTTTGCTGTTTCGCTGTTGGATTTTACGCAGTTCCTCGTTTTGGTAGGCTTTGAGTGCATTCTCCCTCGCTTCGGCTTGTTCTTCAGGAGATAGTTCTACTCTATGGTTGACTATCACTCCGCAGTTGACCGCCTTACCCACTTCTATATCATCTTCATCATAGTAATGTACCCCAAGCGAATAAACCTCGTCATCGGTCATACCGCAACCGCCCTCTTTACAGATTGCCATTGCCTGGTTGAGTATGAATGTCACGCAATCGTCCAAATTCTTGTTCTCTTTGGCATACGACACTGCAAAGAGTTCATCAGTCTTGGCTCTTTCGTCCAAATATACCTTAATTGCCTGCTTGAAATGTTCTGTTCCTTTCATGATGTTTGTTATTTTGCTTGATAATAGATATTTGGTTCACTTGAAACATTGTATATGTACGCTCCGCACCTTACCAAAAGTGCTTGGTTTCCGTAGTACATCCGTTTCATTCCTTTGATACTGCCTGTGTGGTGAAAATTTGGAAATCGGCTGATATTGTACCGCTTCCCTTGTTCCTTTGTCATTCGTCTTGTCCTCATAGCGTTTAGAAATGATAGTCAATAACTCCACCTATGTAAAGCAGTTTTCCCGGCTCAAACTGGCTGACCGTCTGTAAAAACGAGTAAGACTGCTCGGCATAGCCATTAACACCATACTCGTCCATATAGAACTGATAACCGAGGTCAAGCGGATTTTTGAGAAATTTTTCAAGCTGGTACACCGCCCCAATCCACATCATGCAGTTTTCAACGGTAACGGCTTGTGCCTTTTCTTGGATGGCTGTAACAAATTCCTTTTTCCACTTGTCCGCACCGCCATTGTATCGGATTGTGTTTTCTCCCACAAGAGTGAACATCCCTTTGGGCAATGACTTTCCTATCAGATTGGCAATATGGAATTTGCGTTCTTCCTCGTCTATCTCCGAGCAATAGTCATAATAATGTCCGTCACCTTGTTCAAGGGTATTCTCATTCAAGTAGTAATCCTTATCAACCCTCGTTTCCGTGATTTGAAAAATCTTGCTGTGCATAATCTGTCTGTTTTAATCGTTGAACTTTTGTCTTTTTTTCTTTTCCCTCATTTTGAAGCCTTTATCGGCTTTCTTGTCGGGATCTGAATTTTACGTGCAACCAAGAGACTGTGGAAACAGAGGGATAAGACAAGTAAATGGCAAAGGAATTGATGAAATACCCAATTTACGCCTGCCGGAAATTGCGGAAAGCTGTTGTCAAGTCCACCAAGCCATTAGCGAGCAGACCTGCATAGCGGTACTTGGCATTCCCTCACCGCAGTACCTTTGCAAAGGAAAATAGAGCCGGCAAGATGAGCCGGAGAAGTTCATAATTCGATAGAATTTCATTTTATATAAAAGTCGAAAGCATTCCATAGAAAAGGAAATGAAAATTTCTCTGCCGGATAAAAAGGGTATTAAACAGACATTTAGGTTATATTAAATGAGGTAAAACAAGTATTGCCATCAAAGAGGGCAACGATGACGACGGACTGAACCAAAATACCGGTTCAGCCCGTTGATACTCAAATTTTATTCTTCCTCTGCCATTGCTTTTCCGTATGCAATGATTTCATCCATTGTAAGCCATTGAGGTTTTTCGTCTTCCTTGAAACTATTATAAAGTTCAGCCATCAGCTTAATTTGCAGATTTACATTGCCTGCCCACAAGCGTCTGATATTCCGATTGCCGTAATTAAGGTAGTATTCGCAATCAGCTTGTAAACGACCTAATAATTGGTACCTGAATACCATATCACGATGTAAAACTCTGTCTATTATCTTTCTCTCATCTGAATTTGTTTCCATATTTGTCATAATCTTTTTATTTTGATTTTTCTTCTCCCTTATTTAGAAGCCTTTATCGGCTTTCTTGTCGGGATCTGAATTTTACGTGCAACCAAAAGACTGTGGAAACAGAGGGATAAGACAAGTAAATGGCAGAGGAGTTGATGAAATACCCAATTTGCGCCTGCCGGAAATTGCGGAAAGCTGTCGTCAAGTCCATAAGGCATTAGTGGAGCCGACCGGTGGAACGGTACTTGGCGTTCCCTCGCCGCAGTACCTTTGCAGAGGAAAATAAATCCTGCAAGATGAGCCGGAGGAGTTCATCATATATGACAAGTAAAACTGCTATAATTGGCAGATAGATAGTAGGAACTGTAAAATAGGACAAAGTATAACAACTCCGGCAAATTCCTTCGATATTTGACAGAGTTGTTATAAAGTCCATGTTTTTTCTCATTGAAAGTATAACAAAATAGGCAATACGCATTGATATTTGCCAAACTAGTTATAACTTTGCAATATGATTAAAGAACAATAATGACTGCCGAAAATCAAATAATAGATATTGCCAGAAAACAGAACGGGCTATTCACACGAAAAGACCTGCTGAATGCGGTGCGTTCTGGTATGAAAAACATATCGGAAGGTTCTCTTGTTGTGCTTTTGAATAGGATGCTTGCAGAGAACAAAATCATCAGAGTTTCATACGGGAAATACAAATTAAATGAAGATTTGAAATATGATTTTTTGTATAAGCCAAGCGAATTTATGCTTTCACTCAACAGACATATAAAAGAAAAATTCCCTTTCACAGATTATTGTATATGGCAACCATCTATATTCGCTTCTATGATGTTACATGTACCTGCGGTAAGAACCACATTGGTAGATGTTGAAAGGGAGGCAATGGAATCCGTTTTTATGTCATTACAAAACATGGAATTTGCAATCCCTGTTTTTTTGAATCCGAAGCAAGAAGATGCAGATCGATATATTACAAATCGTGATATGATTATTGTTCGTCCTCTTGTCAAAGAGGCTCCAATAGATATTATTGATGGCTGTCCCGTTCCCACATTAGAGAAAATGCTTGTTGATGCCATATCCGACAAGGAACTACAACATCTTCAAGGTAATGAATTATATACTATATATTCAAACGCCTTCTCGGACTATGAAATCAAAATGCCACGGCTGTTGAGATATGCGGCACGCCGTAACAGAAAACAAAAAGTTGAACAAATTATCAATACAATCAATATATGATACATCCCGATAGCAGGACATTATCTTGGATAGAACAAGTAGCCAAAGACAACAAGATAAAAGATATAGCCCTCGTTGAAAAAACAATCCGTGCATTCTCATTGTTGGAAGCATTAGCCCGATCCGGTTGTCCCTTTTTATTCAAGGGAGGGTCTTCCTTAATGCTTCATCTTGATACCGGCAAACGACTTTCAATCGACATTGATATAATTTGTCCTCCTGGAACAAGGATTGAAGATTATCTGGAAAAGTATTCCGAAGAATATGGTTTTGGAGAGGTTAAATTGGTAGAACGTATCTCTCGTACCGATATTCCAAAACAACATGCCAAATTCTTTTACCAGGTGGCATATCCGGCAGGAGGACGTCAAGACAAGATTCTGTTGGATGTATTATTCGAGGAAATTTATTATGCAAATGTTGTGGAACTTCCTATTCAGAGCCGCTTGTTAAAAACAGAAGGAAATCCCGTAATGGTAAAGTTGCCAAGTAAAGAAGATCTGCTCGGCGATAAATTAACTGCATTTGCTCCTCACACGACTGGGATCCCATTTTTCAAAGGAGAAAAGAATTGTTCAATGGAAATCTGTAAACAGTTATTTGACGTTGCATCGCTTTTCGACATAGTTGGAGACTTATCTGTTACAGCGGAAACATTCAATAAATTTGCGATGGTTGAACTTCAATACAGAGGTGAGAATCCTGATGCAATTCAAAAAGTTTTGGATGACATTTATGATACTGCCAAATGTATAGTAATGCGCGGGCAAGACAGTCAGGAGGAATTTGACCTGATTCAAGATGGAATAAAAAAAGTGCGTGGCTTTATTCATAGTGAAGTCTATACTTTGGAAAGTGCTATTACAAATGCTTCAAAGGCAGCTTATCTTGCCAAACTTATCAGTAAAGGCATAAATGAGATAAAGCACTATAATCCGTCCGAAGCGAATTTATTGGTCAACGTAACGATACTCTCTCCACTCTCAACCAAATTGAATAAATTAAAGAAGACGAATTCAGAAGCGTTCTTCTATTGGAGCGAAATACAAAAGTTATTATAATGAGATTTTTATAATGCAGAAGAGCCGACCCGTCACGGGCAGGCTCTTCTTTGTGAATTGACATTCAACTAATCAATTTGAACAAAAAGAATCTTACACTTTCCTATTTCATATATAGCATAACTTTGGTATGTCTGTTAGCTTCAGTGGGTACATAATTGGAAATACCTCCTTGACTGACCTTTGTTATATTTTCAACAGCCACTCCGCGCTTACACAACTCCGTGGCAATATAATCAGCTCTTGATGCGCTCAATTTATTGTTTATATCGGCAGTTCCAGTGGCAGCGTCGGCCGCACCTGCAACAGTCACGGATAATCCGTATTTCTTCGTCACTCGCGCCAGTTCATCAAGATTGACCAACTGAGATTTATCGGTCAATTGATCCGTGCCGAGTTCAAAGAAGAAATAGACAGGCGAACCGATGCACTCGTCACGAGAACCTATAAAGGTGAGATAATCCGAATGGCTATAAATGGAAATGCTGTCATTATTCATATCTGAAGATAGCAGGGAATCGGCACCTGTGACATAGAAGCCGTTTACAACGCTACCGTCATTATTAAGTATGGCATTGGCAAATTCAGACTTACTGAACAAACCGTCATTGGACAATGGAGACTTGCCATCCCAATGCCTGTTTTTCAATCTTGCCCGGAGCGAGTTCAGTCCGCTGTAATCGTTTACCGGATAGACATTGCCCAAACTCTCCCGGTCATCAAACATTCTGCTATATTTATCAAGCAAGCCCTCAATTTCCAGAATCTTCTTCAATTCGTTTATCGTTCTCATCGCCCTGTCATGTTGTCCGGTGTATCTGCGATTACTCTCCGATAGCTGTGTGGCGTAACCAATCAGCCACTCGTTCTGCCGGATGTAAGGACTCGCATCAACGGCACGTTTCCAGCCAGCCTTTCCAATCGTAAACGACAAGCCGGCTGACACGGAGAGCATATTATCTCCGAAACGATTAGTTCTACCATAGCCGTCAAAGTCCTGGAATGTGGAAATATTGCCAATTTCCAACAATGCAGACAGCCGTTTACAGATACGGTATTGCCCCTGTATTCCGTATGAAACGGCAAACGGATTATGTCCGTTCTGCGGATTGTGCAATAGTCCCAATCCTATGAATGGAATGATTCCCCAACGAGGATTCTCCACCTTGCCATACCGATATCCAAGCACATTCCACATCAAGTCAGCATGAAAGTGATGGTAGTCATTTGCGGCCAGTCCGCAATCTTTGAACTGCCAACCTCCATAACCGATTCTTGCTCCGATCTGCGGAGTGAACCACTTGCCGAGCGATGCGGAAACCGTTGGTCGTACCCGATCAAAAAGGTCAGCACAGCCAATCGGTTTGCCAATGAACGCACTTGCACCACCTTGAAGACTGACAAACCAGTTTCCGTTCCAAGGCGATGTCACGAATACACCCTTGCGGTAAGTCGGCTCCAAAGGCCGGAGCATCTGTTCGACATCCGTGTACGACTCCAGCTGTACAGTGTCCTTTGTCACAGGTGGTACAGCCGCTTTCATGTGCAGTGAACAGCTCATACCTGCCACTGCCAGAATTAAAAATATTTTCTTTGTCATATTCAACGCATTATTTTGTTTTGTTATCCATTGCAGAAAAACATATTCTGCCGATTACCTCTTTTGCTTCTTGCCGGAAGCCGGTCGCATCATTCTGCTTGCCATCACCATGCAACGCCTTGCCCACGCACGGTTATCCTCGTCATCATCCTTTCCCCATTTAAGGTTGCTTTTACTTCCTCCACCACCATGCGTTTCGGCAAATGTAGTGGCGTCGTTGACCATACCAAGGAAGAGGAGCGTGGCGCAGTGCATCACTTCCGCCCCTTGCTCGGTCAGGCTCTGCAACAAAGAACCGTCAAAGACGGATTGCTCCGCAGCTCCCATTTCAGCCACTCTTGCCGAATGCTCTCCAACCAATGTTTCCAGCATTACATCTTTGAACAGTACATCCACGTTGGAATGGATTTCACGACTGTACTTATAGGCTTCGCCTTTCAGTTCCTCCGTGCGCTCGCCAATGGCATCCATGTCCCTTTTGAGGGTTTCAAGCTGTTGGTCAGCCGTCCGTAGCTTATCCTGCTTGTCTTCTAGTTTCGTTTGGATAGAAGCCAGTTCTTTTTCCAACCGTTCCCTCTCGGCTATAATGGCAGCCGTATCTCCCTGATGGGATTGAAGGGTGCGTTCCAATGCCGATAGTTGCGATTCCTTTTCCGCTTTCGCTTTTCGGAGGTTATCCACCATAGAGGTCAAGCCTTTCACCCTGCGCTCTGCCAGACTTATTTCCACTTTAAGGTCTGACAATGCTTTTTTGTGTTGGACAACCTGTTCCTCTATATTGGTACATTCTTCCGAAAGGTGTCGGCGGTATTCCTCCGTGCTTCGATGTCTTGCCCCGGTTTCGGAAACATTACGTCCCCGTTCCAGTTGCCATTTTTCGTTCACTTGCGAGAGTTCATCGTGTAACATTTTCATTCTTGCAGAAAACTCATATTTGTCCTTTCCTGCAAACATCTTTTTGAACGCAAATTTCCCGTCTTGGATTGGCAATAAAGTAAGGTGCATATGCGGAGTGGTTTCGTCAAGATGTACATAACACCCGACAATATTCTCCTCACCGAATCTTTCACTCATGAACCGGTACATATCCTTTGCCCATTCTTCTATTTCCGGTCTTCGTTGAAGTGAAGCATTGTCCATGTTGTCACCGGAACCATACACAACAGTCTGGTCTCCAAAAGCAAGCTGCCGCATTTGAAACTTCGATCCGCCCAGTATAAAATCCACGACTGTGCGGAATTTCGGTTCTGCCAAATCCGAATTGGGATCTTTTATCCCACGCCAGGCAAGGTTTTCAGCCATGCGTTCAGGAATAGACCTGTCCTTGTTTACAGGCTGTATTCGCCCGCCTTTTACGACCTCAAAATTCAGTCGTTCCCTCTGGCGGTCATAAGTTCCCTTGTCTATGGCGTGTGTCCAGCCGCTTTCTGTCCAGTTACGCTGGTGTTCGTTGCTTTGTGCGGTGGTTATGCCTTTCATCACGTTCATGTGCATCACCTGCCATGATTTTTCAGCCATATCATCCGTTTTTATCGGACAACCGATTTGCCCCAGCTTGCTGCTTGTCCGGCAACCACACCCACCGACCGTAGTCGTGTGGGGTATTGAGTTACCCATACTTCCCTCTGTTTGGTCAGCGTGCAAGCACTGCTGCACGCTTATAATGGCAAGCCTACAAATGTAGGGCATCACGGCTCGTCCGTGGTTATACAATAGTTTTTTGACTTACAACACCGGTTGTGAAGTCTATAAAAGGGTGGAATCACGCTCCTGATACTTTGCCCACAACGCCCTGAACGGCTGTCGGAGCGTGGCGAGCATATCCGTTTCGCTAGAACTATTGACCGTGCCGTCGTTTCCGGCGTCCAGAATCATCTTGGCGGTTATCTTGGATGCCTCCAAAAGTGAAGTCCAGTCACCTTCCAGTTCCTTGTGAAAGAACTCCAGGAAATCGGTCGGGTCATCGAAGCGTGAGTTTCGTATGGCGCGTTTCAGTCCGGCTACGGCTACACGCTCGACAATCTCTTGGGCAAAATCCGTTTCTGTACCTGCCTTTATTGCCGGCTTGTCGCCCGAATGAACTTTGCCGGATTCATCGGCAAGCCGTTTCCGTCCGGCTTCATGATACTGTCCACAAATCTCTCCCATATCTTCGTCAGACAGATTGCCATTTATCCATTCGGACAAAGCCTTGTCCAAATCATCGGCAAGTCCGGACCCTGTCTGACCGGTATAAGAGGCAGGAGTTTCGCCACTGGAGAATGGTGCAAAAGTCACGGTAATGACCACACTCTTTGCGAACCTTGTCCGACGAATATATCCCATCTCCTCCAGTTTGTCAAGGAACGCCCTGACGGTAGCCCTGTGCCAGTGCCATTCCACCGCAAGGTCTGAAATGGTCACATGACACTGGTCAGCCTGCAACACATACTCGTGGTTCTTCAAAAAGGGAGCGATAAAACCTGCCGTTGCTTTCTCCAACAGGTCGTAGTAGGCACCGGTCTTTGTCTTCCGTTCACCGACTTTCTCTTTGAGGTAGTCGAAGAACATCATATCTGCCAATACCTGATTGGCGGCTCTATTCTTGTCTTTCATCATTTCATTTGATTTTTGTTTGACTATGTGTGGATTCTATTAACCTGCCACTATCCACTTATTCGTGGCAGGTTCGCGTGATGATGTCAGTAGTAATGTTCGGACATTGTTTTTGGATTTTCTTTCAAATGCTTGCGCGTGTCTTCATCCTGCCATTCGGCTAACACACGGCAAGAGGGATAGAACATGGCGGCCAAAAGAAGAAAGGCGAGCGTGAACGCCGTGGTGTGCAGATGTGGTACAGCGCAGATGACCAATGTGATCAAGGCTGCCATAACGAATCTTTTCTTATCCTCGTGGAGTCTGTGCATCCACCTGTCGGCACGTCTGAACGAGAACAGAACGGCACATGGTATGGTGGATATCAGAACTCCCCACTCTCCGAAGTATCCGCCTGCATAGACATAGTGATATAGCAGGAGGAAGATAAGCATACACTGCACATAGAGTTTCCTTGCACTCTCGCTACCCGCCATTTTAAGGTAAAACTTTGCCATAAAAAGCCGGTTGCTCCTGTACAATGACATGGGCAGTATAATGAGCAATGCCGGAAATGACATTTCGATGATAATCCAAATCATAATCCTTTGTGTAATCAGTATTGTTTGAATAATGGCAGTTCGGTCAGTTCCAGTTTGACCAGCCCATAGGTGGCAATCTCTATAATGGCTTCCACATCCTTGGCTTCGAGATATGACGCCCCCTTTTTAAGCCGTGCCTTTAGCTCGTGATTCTTTTGACGATACCTTGCCAATGCATTGTCCAGCTCGTATTCGGATATGCTCCATTTCGTGCCACGCTCATAGCCATTGTGCTTATAGGTGGAACGGAGCCGGAGCATACGGCACACGCAGGAAACCGGCCTGCCCCGTCTGAACACGACACTTTGCCTGTATCCATATCCGTCATCCACGACTATCCAACTCCTGTACATATTGATAATGTATAGCATTTGCAGGTATATCGTCCGTCTCATATAAATTCGGCAAGCAACTCCTCCTTGGTCTTACGGTACTTGAAATGACCGGTCTTTTCGTGAAGTTTCAAGTCAAGACAGATGTCAGAACACATGAACTCCAGGGATTCATAAATGGTCACATCAATGCGGTCAACCTTGCCGGTATCAGAAACTCTCGCGTTCATCTTGAACATCTGTCCGAAAGCCGGATTGGAATAGGCACAGGTGCTGCTGCCGAATGTCGTTGCGCTTGAAGGAATATGATGATAAAGGGTTATCAGCTCCATGTCGTCCTCGAAGATGTCCATTACTTCTTCCAGATCGTACGGGTCGGCAAGCGGAAACGAAAGGAGGACGTAATCGTCATAGAACTGCGGCTGTTCCATTGTGGTTACATCCAGCAACTGCGGAAGCTGGAGCGGCACAAAGGAGAGGAAGTCATCGTAAAAAAGTTGTAGCATAACTGTTGTGTTTAGTTGTTTCTGGTTCGTCAAATGGATGTGAGCATTATCTTGATCAGTACTTCTGGCAATACCTGCCATTGGTCATTGCCCGTTCCGGCAGTCTTGTTGAGTTTGGCTATCATCTGAGGTGTCCGGTCAGCGACTGCATGAAGTGTTGTCCTTTCCATATCGGACAGAACAGCCACGCTGAAACCATCCAAGGCAACATACGGCTGCAACAACATCCAAACGTAAGCCCTTGCCTGCGCTTCGGTCTTTACATTGCCCTGGTTGATGTCATCACGGCAAGCCAAAGCGTTAAGTATGATTCTTCGGTTGGTTCGCCTGGCTGTATATACCAAGGCATCCAAGTAAGAGAGCCTGCCATTCTCCGCAGACTGGAATATCGACAGGCAGCATTTCTCCGTGTCGCGCGTAATGGCAGAAAGGTCGGCATCGGCAAGCTCCGGAAGATGGCTCAGGAAAGAACGGAACAGCCAGTCCTCTTCCTTTATGAAAGCAAGCATTTCACTCTTGCCGCTTATTCCGGATTTCAGAGTATTGGCAAGAAAGGATTGATAGATTGACACAGTTTGTTTTGCGTTTCCGTGACACGGAGCTACTGAGTCCAACGACCTGAAGAAAGGTTCTGCATCTGTTACCGCTTGTGCCAGTTCTGTGTCTTGGCGATATTGATAAGTCTTTTCTTTGATGAGCAACACATCAGCGAAGCTCCGTGGTTGGGACAATGCCAATCGGGTAAATTCAATCCGCAAAGAATCATGTAGCATCCGAACCGTGTTTTCAGGATTTTGGTGTGGCCGGCTTGTCGTGCCTTTGGCAATACAGGCATAGACCGAATCCCTGAGTATCTGCCATTCATTGACAGACTCAATCAGTCTCTCGGTTGAGATAGTTCCCATATTCCGCACTTCGGACAGGTATGACTTATAAGCATTGGTCGCCTCTTTGTCAGTCTGAAATGTATAGTTGTCAGTCTTATTACCGCATGATGCCAGTGCGATAGTGGCAAAGCATACGGCAAGGAGTTTGGCACATTGCCCATGTGTTTTTGAGTATGATTTACGTCTCATGCCTTTTATTATCAGTTCTATTTTCTCGTTAAATAAACCTTTATACATGATTTCTTTATTGAATTATGGCAGCAAAGTTAAGTATAAAAGTTTATATAATAATACTCTAAAATAAAACTTTAATTTATTTTCTTTTTCATACTTACGAGTATAACCTGCGAAATAAACAAGAGCGTAACAAATGAAAATACAAAGTATAATAATTGAAAAATATTTTATTGAGTATGATTTTAACCGAATTAAACTTTGTATCTTTGCACTTGGTATCATTTAGCATTGAACAGCACTATGGCAAAAGTAGGTTACATATTCAAAGCAGCCGGCTATGACGGTTTCGACACTGATGTAGAGTGGATGAAGCAATACGGTTGTGTACAAGTGATTGAGGAGGAAAACGGACACGAGAAACTGCGTCCCCAATGGAAACAGCTCATGGCAAGTCTGGAACGGGGGGACGAAATCGTACTTGCTAAATTCAGCAACGCCCTGCGTGGTTCTCGTGAACTGGCGGCATTCATCGAGTTCTGCCGTGTAAAGGTGGTGCGGATTATCTCCATTCACGACAAGGTTGACAGTCGTGGCGACCTGTTCCCTGAAACCAAAGTTGCGGATGTTTTGGAGATATTCGGTGCGCTTCCGGAAGAGTGTGCCGCATTGCGAAAGGCTTCAGCGCATATCATCCAACTAAAGCAGAACATAAACCAGCCGTCCAAAGAGAATAACATCAGCAAGGCGGAAAGGGAGAAAACCATCGTGGCGATGTACAACAACGGGCATTCAATAGATGACATCTGGAAAGTAAGCGGATTCAGCAGCCGCAGCTCCGTGTTCCGCATACTCAACAAATACGGAGTTTCGCTCAATCGGGGCAAGTTCAGCGGGCCGCTGGGAAAACGTAAACCGAAATAAGAATAAAGTAAACTATAAAACATACTGCATATTTGAGAAAAAGCAGTATCTTTGCAAGGTAAATATGTTCGACAGATGTGATGTGTATTACAGACAAACTCAAAGAAGAAGGCTTCGTCTCGACTAAGAATTTGAGCGACTGGCAAGAACAACAGTTGCAGGATGCTGTCCGTAAAGGCGAAGCGGTAAGGCTCAAAAACGGCATATATGCAGACATTGATGCCTTGGCAAATACCATGGTGGATATACGGATGATAGTACCCGGTGGCATACTATGCCTTTGGTCGGCATGGTCTGTTTATAATTTGACGACACAGATACCCAATGCTTACTATATAGCCATTGAACGAACACGAAAGATCGTTCTGCCTGATTATCCGGAATTTCAACTGGTTTATCAATCCGACAATCTGCTCTCTATCGGGGCAACCCGAAAAAATGTGCAAGGATACGATATTCCTATCTTTGATATGGAACGTTCTGTATGCGATGCAATCAAATACAGAAACAAAGTCGGCATTGATGTAATGGCAGAAATCCTCCAAACTTATCTAAGACGTCCGGACAAAAATATCTCACGGCTGATGGATTACGCGTCAAAGCTAAGAATACGCAAAACACTGAATCAATATCTTGAAGTATGGCAATAAAAGAAATACATAATTTCGGCTGTTCGGTAAAAGCCAAATTGTTGAATATCTCACGGAATGAGAAACTTGGGTACCAGATGTTGGTGACAAGATACTTCCAGGAGCGTTTGCTCTATCGTTTGTCGATAAGCCAGTACCACGACCATTTCTTCCTGAAAGGTGGAGCCTTGTTGTATGCGCATGAACGCTTTATGGCAAGGCCTACATTGGATATTGATTTTATGGGGCATCATATTGACAATGACAAGGATAATGTCAAAAAGGTGTTTGCCGAGATTTGTGCGATTCCATACCAACAAGACGGGGTGACATTTTATACAGAAACTCTGAGAACCGAAGACATTGCCGTTGAAAAGAAATATCCGGGTGTAAGGCTCACGCTGGGTGCCTCCATTGATACCATTCGCCAAGACGTATCAATGGATATCGGATTTGGAGACGTGATAACTCCATGCCCTTCCGAACTGGATTATCCAAATTTAATTGACGGATTCCCGGCAACTAACATTTTGGCATATTCATTAGAAACCGTAATCGCCGAAAAGTTTCAAACTGTGATTGTAAGAGCGGAAGCCAACAGCAGGATGAAAGATTTTTACGACCTATACACTATTTTACACGGAGGGAAATATGACAGTGAGATATTAAGTGAGGCCATTAACGCCACTTTTGAAAATCGCCAGACTGTCTATACGGACAATCATATTGTATTCAGCAATGATTTTGCCAACAATACGGACTTAAACACACGATGGAACTCGTTTGTCAAGAAACTTAAACTCCAACAAGAACTGACTTTTCCTGAAGTTGTAGGTTTCCTGCAAACCAAGCTCGAACCTTATTGGAAGAAACTGAAATAGCCACATATTGCATTGATATTTAACATTATATATTCGTCCATGTCGCATTTTTTTCGTATCTTTACAAGTAGTAATCAGAAATAAATCAGTGATATGGGAGACGTAATCATTACAGTATTGGGATTGTGGGTGTTCATCAAAATCGTGAAAGTGATATTCGGAGGCTGGAGCAAAAGCGACTACCAGCGAGACAGGTAAAATTCAACCAACGGAAAGCAGCCTATGCCTGTCGTTCCTGCCTGGCATAGCGAGGGACGTAAAAGTCAGTATTTAATTCTCCCTCTTGTCGAAAATATCAACCCAATCAAAGGGCGGGCAGTAAACGAGTTTCTTCTGCAAGCCCGATAAATAACAAAATATTTTGCCTACCTAGAGAAAACGAAGTCTTGGAGCGGTTGGCAAATCTTTTTGTATCGGGCGATTTCAACAGAGTGTCTTGCGAAAGAGGAGCAACGTGCAACATTGCGCAGCCGAGCAAGTCTCTCGAAGAAAAGTAGAAGAAGCCGTTTACGGGATGGGTGAAAACTTATAATGGGCAACCCATAGACGTATAACAGGTAAACATACGAGCAAAAACAAAAGCGACCGAAGCCGCTTTGTCTGTCAGAACGAGGCAGGAGTTATTTCTTGCCTTTTTTCGTTTTCTTTTCCGGCTCCGCAGGAGTTTCCTCCTTGTCGGGTGTCTGGTAGAACTTGTTAGCGACCATGACGATGCGGTTGTGTTTCACGCCGTCCTTGTCAATCCATTCTTCGGGTTTGAAATAGCCCTCCACTGTGAGCAGGGTACCCTTGGTGATTTGGGCAAGCGAATCGGTGTTGGCGTTGTTGCGCCAGGCTTCCACGTTGATGAAAGCGGACACACGTTTCGTTTCCTCGCCACTCTTCTCCTGACGGCTTACTGCCAATGAGAAGCGTGCCACGCTTGCGTTTGCGAACTGACGGATTTCTGCGTCCTTACCTACGAATCCTGATACTGCGAAATTGTTCTCAATCTGTTTCATGTTACAATGCTTTAAGTTGTTAATTAAATTATTTTTACGCTGCCAATACAAGTGAGTGCAGTTACAGGGTTGCGACAAGGTTAGCAATCAAATACTCTTTATTTTTGTCAGCGTAAGCCGTCAAAACCTCCGGCCCGATAAAGGAAGATTTGTGAAGCTACACCATTGACCAAGGCTTTCAGCCGTACCCGGCTGCATACTAACTTTGCAACGGAAAAATGAGGAATAACACGACCAAAAGCTGTAACGATATGGATTGGTGAATAAACAAGTGAGCAAGGTTCGCAGACGAAGGACAGTATCCGTCCGCAGACACAAAGTTTCAGGTACGCTTCGGCTGTAAATCCAAAAGGAGCAGAGTGATGAAGAGAGGAATCCAGTATGTCCTCTCAATGTGGATGCCGTAATACTGAATCCGTTATGACGCTGCACAGCCAAAGGTATTTTGCTATGGATGGGATATCCGAAGAACAGAATGGCACACGACAATCGCGGAAACCATCATCAGAATAGCCGCGTTCTACCTTACCGACAGAACCGGAGAAATCGAGGCAAAGAAAACAATGGCAAGAAGTCCGGTGCTCGTTGAACAAAGCAGCACGGTCGCCATTGCGAAATATGAAATGCCATATATACAAAAGGAGATTTGACAGTCAAAGGTGAATATATAAGAGGAAGAACGGCTTGCAAGGCAAGCCCAAATTATAAAAGTTGATGCCATTGGATATGTATTTCCAAATGGCGTGGGCACAGCAATGTGGAGCATTGCCCCACATTGCCATTCTGCCAGATGCCGGTCAGTTCAGGTATGACCATTCTGTTATCTCCAGTTCCTCGCCACAAGGGAAATCAATGATAGGGTCACAAATGAATGTACCACAGAAATTGACTACTACACAGCCGTTTTTCAGAGAGGCTGGTTCACTCCAATCATCGTCCGTATGACGGATATGATACCACAGTTTACCCTTGGGCAAGGTTTCGGTGGCAATCCGCAAATCAATAAATTCGCCCTCAATGGTCTTGCCATTCGCCAAAGTCAGAAGCATAGGCGATTTGCTTTCTTTTCTGTAATCGTACAGCATAATCTTTCTTTTAATCTGTTATCTCAATTATTTCATCAATCCGACCGCAAAGGAATGTCCGTAAAGCGGTCTTGTCCACAGCATAGTATTCGGCTATATGTCCGTATTGCTTGACAAAGTAGCGTTTCAGTATGTCCGAGAAGTCAAAGCGGTAGCCCATTAGCGGAACAGCCCTTTTGAAATAGGTGTTGCTGTTCACGCTGTCCGTAAGCCAATTCTTCTGTTGTCGGCTCATTGGCGTACCCTCATTGAGTTGCACTCTCAATTTATAGACCTTGCTGTCTTGCAGGGTTGAAAGTTCGGGAATATCCCAATCCACAAACCTTGTCGCTATCGGTGTCATCATAAAGCAATCCTCCATTAGTCATAGATTAGCACTTCATCCCGGTATTCCACAACCTCCTTGCCGTTGGTGAGCCTTACCACTATCTCGTTGCCGTAGTCTCCCACGACTTCACCCTCTGTATGCCCTTTGTAAGGAGTCAGTAATGTGCATAAGCACCCGATAATGTCCGCATCTTGTTCATCCTCGTAATACATAGTCAGTGAGTTTTTAAAGGTTATCGGTATGACCATTCGCCATTAGAGAACACTTGGAAGTTCACATACTCGTTACATAGTTCGTGTGTCAGCACTCGAATGTAGATTTTGTCTTTGTCCTCCAAAAGAGAAATCATCTTGTTTATCTCTTTTTCGGGATAGTCCCATTTTGACGAAAACTCGCCCTCGATACTGTCTTCCGACCTGTCAAGGTAACAGTCGCAAAATGTGTCTTCCAAAAAGTTCTCCACCTTATCAAGGTCTTTCTCGTTCTCCGTACTTGCGTAGAAGATGTTAGTCGCATAATTTGCCATAATCGCTTTTGATTTGATTTTTTACTTTTCCCTCTGTTAGCATCAGCTCCTTTCGGGTTTGATTAAAATTATGTCGCTTTGCAAGGTGTCTCGGCTCTTCCTGCAAGGTTTCACAGACAAAATACGACCTCAGTTGAAAACCGAGTGTGGAGATTTTGGCTTGAACCGATAGGCTTGACCTTGCAAGGAAGAAAGACGGGATATATACCTTTGCGACACAATTCTTATCAGCCAACCCGAAAGACGATGTGAAGACGAGAAAGGATAGTAAGTGTGCAACAGGAGCACTATAAACGGCAAAAACGCATTTCAAGCAATAGCGAATAAAAAGAAGGATTTGCTGACGAAAAGAAAAAGCAACCAAGAGTTTAGAAATTGAGAAAATCAAGCAGTTTAGTTTAGAACTTGATTAGATATACAAAAACCAAACTAAACCTATTCCATCATTACTCTACTCACGTTATTGGAAACTGCATCAAACCTAACTTTCGTCCGAGGGACAAGCGAGGGACAAACAACAATACAACGAGGGACAAACCGTGTCTCTTGCAATTCAACACGTTTTTTGGGAAGTGGTTTTATTGTTTTTCTTTCTTTTGGTATGCGAAATTTTGTCCCCCGTTTGTCCCCCAAAAATATTCTTCAAAAATTTACATATTGATATACAACACTTTATGCAGCATAAATATCATTTGCGTGGGGAAATAAACATTCTGCATCGGAAAGTAACCCACGATTAGCAACAATTACAAAATATCATTATTGATTATAAAGGCGTTGATTATCAGCGCCTTTTCTTTTTGCTATATGACTAATATAGGTCTAATATAGTCGTTTTTCAGCTCATTTTTGTACCTCATTTGTACCGCGATACTAAAACCACCACTTTGTGGTTGGCAAGGTGATGGAGAATGTTGACAATGGTTTACAATAGTTGACGATAGTTGACAAAATACAGGAGAAATGAACATTAAAAGCGATGTAAAAATGGCAACAAGCAGTATTAGAATTACAAAGATTTGTCAATGGTGCGGTGTGGAATTCGAAGCTCAAAAAGTATCCACAAAGTATTGTTCCCACCGTTGTGCTAATCTTGCCTACAAACAAGCAGTGAGAGATAAAAGAGTAAAGCAGGCTGAAGCAGAAACTCTATCAATCAAATTAGAGAAGCCAATAGAAAATGTTAAGGACAAAGAGTATCTATCATTTGCCCAAGCAGGAAAACTATTAGGGCTATCTCGTCAGGCTGTATATAATATGGTTAAAGCGGGGAACCTAAAAGCATCAAAGATCAGTAGTAGATTATCATTTATCAAACGAACGGATATAGATGCTATGCTTGAGAATAAACCATACAAAACATTACACCCAAAAGATTCAGTGCCCATCACCGAGTTCTACACCACTGCAGAGATTAAAGAGAAGTACGGCGTAAAGGAATCGTGGCTATACAAGATTGCAAAGGAGCATAATATCCCTCGCACCTTCAATCGTGGCAGGACCTACTGGAGTAAAAAGCACATTGATGCCCATTTTGCAAAGAAGGCTCCCAATCCTGATATTACAGAGTGGTATAGCGTGGCTGAAATTCAAGAGAAATTTGGAATGACACTTAGTGCCATCTACTCCTTTGTTTCCAAGAATGTGATTCCAAAGAAAAAAGAGGGCATTACAGTGTGCTATTCAAAGAAACATTTTGATATAGCCAAAGGAGTTGCCGAGCCTGAGAAACCTCAATACTACACCATACCCGAAGCTATGGAGAAATTCAACCTCACGCGTGATCAGCTCTATCACTATGTGAAGTATCACAATATCACTCGCATCAAGGTTGGCAAATACACCAAAATAAGTAAACCAGAACTTGACGAGTTTCTTGCACCGCCACAAATCAAAAAATAATTGTGGTGGCTATGTCGGTTATTCTCGGGTGAGTTGTTCCACCATTGAATAACCGCGTTACTTTGCTTTCAGAAAAAATATTTAACTCATTAATAATTAAGGATTATGTTACACACTTGTACAAAAGTTACCCTTCGTCAGAGAGAAATAACCAACGGTCGCATCTCGCTTTACCTGGATTACTATCCAGCAGTTCGCCATCCAGAGACAATGATAATGTCCCGGCGTGAGTATCTTGGCATATACATCTACGCACGCCCCAAAAATGAGATGGAGCGCGAGTTTAACAACGACATGCTGATGAAAGCAGAAGCAATACGTTGCATAAGGGTACAGTCATTAATCAATGAGGAATTTGGGTTTCTCGACAAGAACAAGATGAGAGCTGACTTCTTGGAATATTTCAGGAAGAAGATGCACAACAAAGACCACAAATGGAAGGTTGTATATAACCACTTTTACAACTTTGTCAATGGCAAATGCTCTTTTGGTGATGTAACCGTGGATTTGTGCAAAAAGTTTAGAGAGTATCTTTTGAGTGCCAAACAATTAAAGCACTCCAAACACCCTGTATCACAAAATTCAGCGTCTGCCTACTATTCTACATTCCGAGGCTTGCTGAAAATAGCATACATAGAAAAGATGTTCAAAGAGAATCTGAATGATTACCTTGAGAAGATTGATTGCCAAGACACTAAAAGGGAATATCTCACTCTCGATGAGGTAAAGCGACTTGCTGCAACGCCTTGCAAGATACCAGTATTAAAGGCAGCCTCTCTCTTCTCGTGCCTTACGGGACTACGCATCAGCGATATTCTCAATCTTCAGTGGTCTGACTTTGGGTTAGCACCTGATAGAGGCTATTGCATCCGAATACGTACTCAAAAGACTAAAACTGAAGCGACACTACCTATCAGTTACGAAGCGTATGAACTTTGTGGCGAGGTAGGAACTGACAAAGTATTCAAGGGACTGACAAGGAGTATGATCAATTATCCACTCAAGCACTGGTTGGCCGAAGCCGGGATAGAAAAGCACGTAACATTTCACCTTGCTAGACACACCTTTGCGACGCTACAGATAGCAGCCGGAACAGACATCTATACGGTGAGCAAAATGCTGACTCATCGCAACGTCTCAACAACCCAGATTTACGCAGAACTGGTGAACGAGAAAAAACGCGAATCAGCCAATAGAATCTCACTTAAGTAGAGAAAATTTGAGCTCAAATGAAAAATTTTCTAAAAAAATCAACTTTTTTTCGACAATGAAATACAAGTGAATACAAATATACTATCATCAAATACAAATATGGTGTTTTTGTATATGATATGTGCATTATAATATGCATTTGCAGATGGTATATGTTTGTTGTGATTTTGTTTTCAATTTTAGACACTGAAAGTGCGGTAAACTCCGTTCTTTCAGCGTTTTATACACATTTGGAGATATGAAAATCATCGCATATATTTGCGCAAGAATGATTAAAAACGATGTGTATGACACCGCAAAAAACGATATATATTACGGTCTATCTATTACTATTGATACCGACCTTATCTATCGCTCTTGTCACCCGAATTTTCTCATTAAGGGTGATGATGCTGGATGGATTTTCCGGCAATATCATATTCCTTATTACTTGCATCCTATGCGCTGTACTATATCTGATATTTAGGACCTCTATCGATGGCTATATTTTGCCGTTCCTTTGCAAATGTTCCAAGATTCAGTTAGCAGTTGCTGAGTCGGTAACAAAAAAGGTAACAAAACCAGCAACTAAACAAGAGGCAAATCTTCCCTCCTATCAGGAACACTACGATGCAGTAGCCGAGAAGAAACGCATTGAAGCGGAAGAGACACTACAAAGGGTTCTTGACTATACAATGCAAACTATGGTTATCTATATGAGTGAAGAAGAACTCAACCGCCTTTGTGGGTATATCACAGAGTATAGTTTGGGCGACACCCCACGCGAGGTATCGCCCCTATCGGTTGATTCTGCACTCAAAAGCATCGACCTAATGCACTTCGGCTGGAACATCGGCAAAGCATTCGGCAAAAGGCGCATCCACACCGCCACATTCATTAAGAATGTCTTTGCTTACGCTCTCCGCGACTTGGAGGTCTCAACTATCGAGCGCAAGATGTCACACACTGAATCGGAGTGCAGGATTAAGCTGGATGGTACGATAATATAAATATCCTATAACTTTTTATCGAATAAAGAGAATATTGATAGAAACTTATCTGAAATAGCAACAATATCTTGTTGGTTGTTCTTCTGGGCAAGTTCCTTTATTTTTCTTATGGGACTTAACATTTCATCGTTCTTCTGTTTCTCTGATAAATGCATTGATGATACAAGCGAAACTAAGAATTGGTTAATTTTTTTACATAGTGTCACAAGACGAAGCATTTGCATTAATTCTTCTGGATGGTTCATCTCGTTTGCACATTGCCACCTCTCACTAATATTTAATTTAGTATCTTCTCTGTAATGGGTATATAAATTCCTCTTACTCGGTTCAAAATTTGATGTCAAGGCTATGAGTTCATCTTCAATTTCTTTGGATAATGGAATGGATTTAAACTCAGGAACAGTTCTAATTTTGCGCCATATACTTTTTTCTCTATATTCGTCATTATAACCATACAAGTGAGACAATGCACTGGTTTCAATTCTATAAGCACGCATAAAACTTATGGAACGTTCTGCATTACTATCTGCTTTTAGATAGGTATTCATAGAACAAACTAAATCGTATTGCATAAAACTGACCTCCCATCGCAATTCTTCAAGTACTCTTATTTCTGAAAATCTAGTACAATCTGCTTGTTTATCTGTAAAAAATTCTATTGCTTTCTCACAAATTGTATAGTTCTTTTTGTGTGACTCTATATTTTCCCAAGCATTTGCAATTTGTTCTGCGATTACAACATCAAGTTTTTCCTTATTATGAAATGCCTCTGCGACTTTCTCATTCACAATATCTATAAAGGTGAACTCATCTACGCTCCTTGTATAAGTACATTCTTTGTTGTCAGTACATAATGTTTCTGTAATCGTTTGTAGAACAGGAGAAACATACTGTAATATCATATCATGTACCAATAACTGGTCTCCAAACCTTTTCGCATAGACATCTTCATCATTCAATGTTACCAACTTGGAATACATTGTATTTGGGTTGTCATAATGAGCTGTTATGTTTCTTAATTCGGCATCGCACTTTTTACCCAATAATCTCAACTGTTGTAATATACTTTCTAATTCTTTAGTCTCTTTGTGCAACTCATAAAGATGATTAATTAGTTTAGGAATTACACCTCCTTGATCCCTCCCTACCAAATATTTACACCACTCATATTGTGAAAGATTAATCATTTGCATATGAAAACGCTTTACATATACATTATCCGTAGATAACATATTCTTCATATCACTACAAACTTCATATACAGCTAAAAGGCTACCGCTTAATAATTCAAAAAGCAGTTGCAAATAATTAGCACCATCAAAAGTAGACAACCTTGATTTTATCAACTCTGTATTTTTCAATATATGTTCAGAATCCGAAATTGCTGATTTTGCATTAGTAATCAAAATATTTATTGTTTCCTTGCTTGCATTCTTCCTAGTCATATACATATTTATTAAGCATAGCACAAAATTACTTAAAACTTCTCTAACTAAGCGTTTTACAAATCTTATTTTATCATCACTCATTCCACATGTTACGAAAATCATCACTTTATCCTACCACCAACCACCATTCAAAAGTTATTTTGCAGTTATATTTGGGTGGGTGATTCCACCATTATAACACCGATTTCCTTTGCCAACGAAACATTAAAAACAGTTCGAGTATGGCAAATGAAATTACTTTTGATAAGCTGCCGCAGGCGGTGGGTTATCTGACAGAACAGGTGGAGCGAATCCACAAAATTGTGGCGGCATTGCAACCGCAGGCTACAACCGACAAGCATCGCATTGTCGAGATTGACGAGGCGTGCCAAATCACCCACAAAGCAAAGCCAACAATCTACACCCTCGCACGTAAAGGAATAATCCCTGCATATAAAAGGGGAAAGAAACTCTACTTCTATGAAGATGAACTGCTGAAATGGATTGAAGAGGGGCGCAAAGTGATTTCCACAAAATCCTATAATGAGATGCTCGTCTCTATGCAGAGTACCGTGCGCAATAAGCCGAAGAACGGATTTAGTGTATAAACAATTATGTGAGTTATGAATATATACGAGTTACTCAATCGGTTCTGGTTGGAGAATGAGTATGATCCATGCTCGGCAACAGAGATTGCACTCTATTTCTTTTTACTGAACAAAGCAAATACAAGACGGTGGAAGATGCCTTTCAGATGCTCAACGGAACTAATCCGCATGCAGTTGAGTACGACTAGGCAAAATGTGCTTAAAGCTCGCGAAGGACTTTATAAAAAAGGATTTATCTCATTCACCACAGGTACAAGCAAGGGCAACTATGCCCAATACTCAATAATCGATTGCACCACTCAGTTTACAGTTCAGACAACAGATGAATTGACAGATAAGGTTACAGATGCGATTACGAATAAATTGACAGAACCGTTGCCAGGTCGATTGCCTCCACATAATATAAAAGATAACGAGATATATAAATCTCATAACATTAGTATGGAGAAATTGGAATCAATGTTATTAGAGGACGGTGAATGGCACTCATCAATATTGACTCGTCTGTCAACGGCAATTACATCTGATAAGCTAACTGATTATCTGAAAATATTCTTTGCTTATCAAAAGAAAAAAGGCGTGAAATCGAGAGCTATTGAGGATGTGAAGATACATTTTCAAAATTGGTTAAGTAAAAAATTAGAAAACGATAAAGGATATGGAAATAATGAACAAAAACAGACAGATCCGCGTAGAGGAACTGAAATACAGGCTGCTTCAGCAGAGGATTACAAACACACGATTTAAGTTACCAATGTCATTTGACGATGCCAAAGTTTACTTATTGGCTGCATACCAAGCAGAAGTTGAACGCCGGCATCGAGTGTTTGAACGGAATGAACATTTCAACGAGCAACTTAATCAAATTGCCAATTACCTAACTGGCGGAAGTAAGAAGTTCGGACTGATGTTCTGTGGGTTATGCGGTAACGGCAAAACCACTTGGGCAAAAGCCTTGCAGTTGCTTGTCTCAGGATTAAACCTAAAGAATCCCATTAACAATTTGTACTATGTATTCCCTCTTTGGAATGCCAAAGATTTAGCAATGCGGAGCAAAGGGAACTACAACGATTGGAGGAACGTAATGCGTTACCAGCTTATGATTGTTGATGACCTGGGAACAGAGCCACGCGAAGTAATGGAGTTCGGGAATGTCTATACACCATTGATAGACCTCATTACCACGCGTTACGAGGAACAACTTTACACAATCTTCACTACCAATCTCACCCCAGCACAACTCGAAGAGAAATATGGCAAACGCATCGTTGACCGCCTCAATGAAATGGTAGAAAAAGTAGTTTTCGAGAATAAATCCTATAGAAGGTGATGTTTTTCTCTTCCCTTAGTTATAAATGAAGTTTTTAATTCCATTTTTTGAAGCGTTCTTACAATACAACAGGCAGAACTCATAGTAGTAGTGTAATTGTTAAATAACTGGTACAGGAGGGCCTGTCGCCCTCCCTTGTTTTGCTTATTCTATATAAGAATCACAGTAAATACATTATTGATAAATCAGTTTCCTGTCCCAATCTGTTTATTTAGAGTTAAATCCACAAGTAATACAGCATGTTCTTTTTCCTCCTTTGGTGCATCTTTAGGTCGCCATGCTACAATAAAACGAATTGAAACTTCCGACACAAAATAATATTTTTCGTTCCAAGAGGATAGTTCACCCATTATCTTCTGTGACAATTGGCATACAGGCTTATTCGTTTTTATATCAAACAGGTAACCATTGTTATATCGGAGTTTTTGTCCAGCACGTAATGCAAGCACCTCCTTCTTACGGTATTTGAAATAGCCTAAATTTACATCTTTATGTGAGAGTTGAAGAACAATCTCATTAGGCATATCATAAATAGTATGTTCTATACTTTTTTGAACGATACTTGATCTATCAAATAAATAGCCGTTTGTATGTATAAATAATCGTTGCTTAGCACGAGTAATACCCACATAATATCGGCGAAGCACCTCATCGGTCAATTGTCGTGGTTCGGAGATAAGCATATACACATCATCAAACTCCATTCCTTTTGACTTATGTATAGTTGAAACCACCACATCTGCATTTTGCAAATCACAAAAATCTTCTGCCGATGACTCAAATATATACTCTTTGAAATCGGTCAAATACTTTGCTTTATTAGTCTCTTCAAAAAACTTGACACATTGCTGTAGATAACAAAGGCTTGCCGAGTCAGCATAGGTGGAGTATGTCCGCTGCTTCGACTTTTCCCACACTTCATCTGCGATGAGAGGAGTATGTGTATCTGCCTCAATACATTTTAGGAAGAATCTAACCTCTGCCATATTCCAGAAGCGGAAACCATCCATGCTTTGAATAAGTTTACTCTTTAGGTTATACTTTCTCAAAAGTGCCACCATAATTACAGCCTCCTCGTTAGTCTGAGTAAGGACACACATAGTGCCACGCCCACGATGGTTCATCAAATCATCAACAAGGGGTTGATACATATAGGTCGATGCATGTTGGGTTATATTTACACTTCCAGCCTCTGAACTCATCGATATGATGGGACGGCTCTTTATTCTATTTTTTATAGCACCGACAAAATTGTTGGCATACTTCACTATATGTTGTGAGCTGCGGTAATTCTCTGTCATCTCGACAAAACGACCATTGGACTCTTGGAGCAGCTTTGCCATATACCTTGAATTAGACCCACGAAACTCAAAAATATTTTGATCATCATCTCCAACAGCAATTACACGCATCTCTTCGTTTGCAGTCATCAAGGCGTGTACTAACGCATACTCTTCAGCACTCATATCCTGAGCCTCATCAATCACAAGGACAGTTTTTGCTATGCGATTTGGTTCTACCTCTCCGTCATTTATCATTTGTGCTGCGCGTGACACTACATCTTTTGCATCATCAAGATTACCGATTCTGCCAAGCAAATCGAAACAATAGGAATGAAAAGTCTTTATCTCAACAAAATGTGCAGCATTACCTATCAAACCCATAAGTCGTTGTTTGAACTCCGTAGCAGCAGCACGCGAAAATGTGAGCATCAGTAATTGCTCGTGTTTTACATCTTCAAGCAAAAGCAATGATGCTAATTTATGTACCAATACCCTCGTTTTTCCACTTCCTGGACCAGCTGCGACAACAATACATCGTGACTCTTTGTCAGAGATTATCTCCATCTGCTTATCTGAAAGCGAGCCAAAGAGTTGTTCGTATTTGCCAGGTGTAACATTGCGCTCTATCTCTCGGACACGCTCACCTTTGAAATACTTTGCCACAAAGCGCTTATAATCCATTTGGAAATAGTCTTGCACATATTGTAGAGCCGCATTGTAGTCCTTAACCATCAAATTAGCATACTCTCCCACTATATGAACCTGCTGTATCTTCTGCTTATAGAATTCGTTTAGCATACGATAATCCTCCTGTTTATAGCGCAATCGATTATCTTTAATGCGGCGAATATCCATAGCATTATAAAGGACAAGGAAACCACCCTCTAATTTCAATGCTCCGATTTTGGATAGATATAACAATGCTTCCTCAACATCTTCAAGTTGCACATCTTGTAATGAGCCAAAAAGGTTACTACTATTCTTAATATCATTGAGTAGTTCGATAATAGAAAACTGCACACCGCGCTTTTTATCTTCCTCCCCTGCCGAAGATAATGTCTGCCTGAATAGCCACTCCACAGCAAATTGACAAATAGCCAAACGCTGTTCAAATCGCTTTATAATGGTATCCAAATCTGCCTGACGAACGACCTCCATATTGTGAGCCGCATCCTCTTTCTTACGAGTATAGCCCTTTATTGTGAGGAAGTAGAGCAATGTGCGAATATCTTTTTCTGTAGCCGATGCTATACCCTCTTTCTGTGCGTTATCATTCAATTGTTTGCACGATATCCTTAGAACATCATCAGGGATATTATTGAGTATATATCGCTCCAATTTTGAAAATTTTTCCAACAATCGCTTAGACCTGTGTTCTGACTCTCCCGCATCATTCAAATAAGCCGAAATATCCTTCGTGTCAGCCAATATACCCTCCTGGCGCATTCGTTCAACAACAGAAACGACATCAGTCTTCTTGAGTCCAAGAATATCTGCCAAATAATCGACACGCGATTCCGCCACATCATCCTGAGCCTTGGCAATGTACTTTTGAGATATTAGAGATTTAATAACACGAACTGCCTTTTCAACCTCCTCACTTTCAAATAATACAGATTCGGTGATGCGCCTGCGCGCTTCATCCACATTCTTCACGGTAATACCTGTAGCATATACATGGGGTACATTATTGCCACGCTCCAAATAACCAGCTTGTTCCAAAGCGGCCAGAGCAGTACGGACACGCGTCTCAATATCAGATACCGAATCATCCCAACCCGCTTTACGTGCAATTTCCAATGCAGAACAGCATGCGCGCGCACGATGCTTTGTCATCTCTTTAACAGCTTTCCAGACTTGCTGAATCTCACTAATACTCAACTTTGTCTGATTTAGCAAAATAAAGTGTTTGTCTAAGTCAGAGTCGCTATACAACACAAAACATCTTGCCTGCAACTCTGGATCTCGGCCAGCTCGACCAGCCTCCTGCACATAGTTCTCCAACGAATCAGAAATATCATAATGCACGACCAAACCGACATCTTTCTTATCTACACCCATACCAAAGGCAGATGTGGCCACAATAATACGCACCTGATCGGACATAAAAGCGTCCTGATTATCAATCTTCTCGTCGGCATCCATTCGACCATTGAATGGTAATGCTTTATATCCATCACGCGAAAGTTTCTCCGCCAGAAGTTTTGTTCTTTTCGTTCTCGACACATAGACTATAGTCGGGCACGATGATTCTGCTATTAGTGATCTTAATTTTGCATACTTATCTTCGTCTGTGTCGGTGTGAATAACAGAATAGCGCAGGTTAGTTCGCGAAGCAGTAGATGCAAATAGTTGAAGGTCTATATTAAGTGCCTGTTTGAAATAGTCGCAAATATCCTGTACTACCTTTTGTTTAGCAGTAGCCGTAAAACACGAAACTGGTATTGGTGTGACAAGTTTCTTCTTTTTCTGATATTCACTTATAAACTTACCAATATAGAGATAATCGACACGAAAGTCTTGTCCCCAAGATGAAAAACAATGAGCCTCATCTATTACAAAGCGTACCACATGTCGTGCCAATAAAATCTTCTCGATTGTCTTTGAACGCAACATTTCGGGAGCGATATATAGCAGCGAAGCATCACCATCTAAAACACGCTGAATAGCAAGCGAACGACTAATCGGATCGAGAAGTCCATTTATAGTTACAGCATCAGCAATACCCCTCTCCGCAAGATTATCTACTTGATCTTTCATAAGCGATTGTAGCGGAGAGATTACAACTGTGAGACCATGTACGGAACGCCCCTCCATCAATGCTGGCAACTGGAATGTAAGCGATTTACCACCGCCGGTAGGAAATATTGCAAGCAACGATTTACCATCAACAGCAGCCTGCACAGACATCTCTTGCAGTGGCTCACCCTCGTATGTACGAAATTGGTCGTAACCAAAATACTGCTTTAAGTTATAATGAATATCGAGGTCTTTGTTACAATAATTACAACCATGAAGGCACTTGGTGTATCGTAATTGTCTAACAATATTTTCGACATTCGGATAATTGCATAGCACCCACGCTGGAGTAATAGACCTATGATCTGTTGTGTCAATCAATGCTAAGGCATATGCTAATTCACAAGGGTGTTGAGCAATTATATTTTCAATATCTGCATGCTCACATATCTTTCCTTGATATGTAGAGCGTATCAAATTTGCCAAATCATCAGCCTCTGACACATTCGCATTAACAAATTGGAGAAAACCAGCAAATTCAGATATACCATCCAATAGCGTAGCATAGATACTCTTTTTATCTTCCGATAATGTACTCCATCGGGCGACTTCGTCCATTAACAGGTCATGAGCCTTCTCACAATCATTGACTGGATTATTTATCTGATCGCTAATCAATTTATCATCTTTCAATAGATGATGATATGGCTTTTCAGGAAACAGCAAAGGCGAAACATAAAGCGTATCGACCAACATCCATTGATGAGCGACATCCCCAAAAAGATATTTTGCATCATGGTGGATAATATTATGCCCACACACGAAGTCCACATCTTTCAAATAATTCAGCAACTCTCTCTTATTGGCAGAGTGGAAAATGGCCCTATCCCATCTAAGCGCACCAATATCATGAATGCGATGATCTTTCAAGCCAACCTCCACATCAATAAAGGCATAGCGAGATGCATCGCGAAATACAGACTTCGCTGGATTATCTACCGTATCGCTTATTGATTTTTTTATTCTATCCCAAAGAGACATAGTTCCAAATTGAATATATTTTGATTTTTGCCATTATTATTCTCAAAATAAGACTAATGTCTGTGCATCAACATCTGCTAAGTCTATTTAGATGGTGTTATAAGATCCCTAACGTCCACATTCAATAGCTCGGCAATTTTGTTTAATGTAGCCAAATCGGGCTGAATAGTGTTGCTACACCATTTGCTAATCGTGCATGTTGACTTACCCAATTGCTCAGCTAACCACTTACCTGTTTTCTGTTTTTCAACCAGTACTACTTTTATACGATTTAGATTTGCCATTACACTCTAATTTATTTAATTTTCATGCAAAGTTATTAAAATTATGATGAAATCAGAAATCATTCAACTTAAAATAAACATGAGGAGTAACATTGATATTACCGAAGAATGTTTTTTCAATTTGGGATTATCATATACTTTGACTTGCGATTTATAAGGCATACTACGAATAATTACACTCTGAATGATATTTTCTTATCTATATTTTCTCTTTATATTGCATAATATTTTATAACTTTGTAGTACAATAATTAATAATGACAAAAATGGATAAACCCATGAACCGCATAAAAGAGGTGCTCGAAGAGCGTGGAATTAAACAAACTTGGCTTGCTGAGCGACTTGGCAAGAGTTTCTGCATAGTGAACTCTTATGTTTGCAATCGCCGCCAACCTAGTCTCGAAGTCCTCTTTGAGATAGCTAAGATATTAAATGTTGATCCAAAAGAGCTACTTGATTGCAATAGCTTATCTAAAAAATAATAAATAATTCATCAATATTATGAGACTTCTGAAATATAAAGTTACCAACTTTAGATCAATTAAAGATTCTGGTTGGATTAATTGTGATGACGTAACAACGTTAGTTGGTATCAACGAGGCTGGCAAATCTAACCTCTTGCTTGCATTGTGGAAACTCAATCCTGCCTTTGGAGGGAAAATAGATATACTGCATGATATGCCCGTAGATCAATTAGCTGAATTACGCGAAAAAACAGAGAAAACTAGTTTCATCCAAGCAGAATTCCAAGTTTCTGAAGAAACAACAAATAATATTGGAAGCGAGGTTGGTTGCAATATGTCATCTGTTAGTACAATTACAGTATCTCGTTATTATAATGGATCATATGAAATTGATTTTAATGGCATAACGCCAGCAACAACCCTAACTGAGAATGTCAAAGAGGAAAATGAAGACGGTTTAGAAATAGACAAAGAGGTTCCTTTAGAGTACGATCATAACGATCTAATTGATTCCATCGTAAAACACATGCCTAAATTTGTGTATTACTCTAATTATGGCAATCTATCAACACGTATCTACCTACCCAATGTTGTTAAATGGCTTAATGGAGAAAGTGTACCAGGCATTGATGTTAATGAAGATCAAGTAAGGACTTTGCGTGTCTTATTTAATTTTGTTAATTTACAACCAAATGAAATATTAGAACTAGGCAAAGATTATGCTGCTGAAAAAAAGAAAAATGGTTATAATCCTACGGAAAAAGAGATAGAAAAAGCAGATAAATCTAAGGAAGAAAGAAGTATTCTTCTGCAATCAGCGTCGTCCAAACTCACTAAAAACTTCAAGGAATGGTGGAATCAAGGGGAGTATAAATTCCGTTTCGAAGCTGATGGTGACTATTTTAGAATCTGGGTATCAGATTCTAATCGTCCAGCAGAAGTTAGTCTTGAACAAAGAAGCACAGGACTTCAGTGGTTTTTAAGTTTTTATTTGATTTTTCTTGTGGAAAGTCAAGAAAATCATAAAAATGCTATTTTACTTTTGGATGAAGCAGGACTTACATTACATCCACTTGCCCAAAAGGATTTAGCAAAGTTTTTCAACAATCTTTCAAACACAAACCAAATCATCAACACTACTCATTCTCCTTTTATTGTAGACACAAATAATATAGACAGATGCAAAGTTGTATACATGGATAAAAATGGAACAACTGTAGCATCTGATAATTTGCGTCAAGGGAATGACTGTTTAAACGAAAAATCAATATACGCAGTTCATGCAGCTCTAGGGTTGAGCGTCTCTGACATCTTGCTACAGGGATGCAAGCCTATTATCGTTGAAGGACCATCTGATCAAATATATTTAAATGCCATTAAACAAGTCCTAATTAGTAAAAATAAAATTAGCCCTAAGGACGAGATTGTATTTGTTCCTGCAGGCGGCGTAAAGGGCATATCTGGTGTAGTTAGTATATTAGGTGGTAAAGATGGAGAACTGCCATATGTAATTGTTGATTCTGATCAAAGTGGTAAAAATCTCATAAATAAATTGAATAGTGGGCTTTATAAGGGCTCCAATGCTAAAATTATTGAATTAGGCAATGTCACGACTATTCAAAATGCAGAAATTGAAGATATTATACCATATAAACATCTCGAAAAAGGTATTAACTATCTGTTTCACGAGTTGGAAGAGGATGAATTTGAAAGAGATTCTACTTTGAGTATTATTCCTCAAATTGAATCTTTTGCAAGCTCTCATTCGGTAATATTGCCAGATGGGTGGAAAGTTGAATTAGCAAAGAAGGCAAAAAGATCGATTCTAACCAAAGAAACCTCAGATTCTGAACTAGAAAAATGTGTAAGCCTTTTTTCTTCTTTTGTATAGTAGTCATGTCAAAATTTCCTGCAGTAAATCACTTGTATGATGCTTAAACAAGGAATATACGAACACATTATTAATCAAGAGACTGATCGCAGAATGCAAGAGGCGGAGCAGTCGGGATTAGTGTGCGTACAGCAACCGATTGATGATGCTGAATCACCGCAGATGTTGGCTAATTATCTTGCTAATGCTATCCGTCAGAAACTTGAAGATACCGAGGAACAGCAGGACAGAGTAAATCTTATCAATCGTATTATGATTGATGCAGGATTGCTCGATGATAAGCAGATTGTAAAGCCTTCGGATTTGCTCGCTGAGGTGATGACGCAACAACAGTCGGCATTGCAAAATCAAAGCTATACTCAGACTATCCGCCCTATATCTGGTTTCCGAGTTAGCAACCTATTTACCGGAGGTAGCAGCACATTATCTTTGGGCGAGGAGATTCGCCGAGAGATTGCAAGTGCTGATGAGATATGCTTTATCGTATCATTTCTAAAAGTTTCTGGTGTTCGCATACTTCTCGATGACCTCAAAAAGTTTTGTAGCCGCGAGGGTACAAAATTGCGTATTATCACAACTACCTATTGTGGCGCCACGCAAGCCAAAGCTATTGAGCAATTGGCGGCCCTGCCGAACACTGAGATAAGGATCTCCTACAATACAGATATTGAGCGTCTTCACGCAAAGTCTTACATCTTTGTTCGTAATTCGGGTATGAACACAGCGTATATCGGCTCTTCAAACCTATCAAAGTCTGCACAGACCGAGGGTTTGGAGTGGAATATGCGCGTTACGAGTGTTGAGAATCCGCACATCATCAAGACTGCATTGGCAACCTTTGAGATGTATTGGAATAGCCCGAATTTCGAGGATTTCCGTATTGGTGGCATAGAGAAATTCAATAAGGAGATTCATCGAAACATCTTCCATATAGAAGCTGCCGATTTTGTTTATCAGCGATATACACTATTACCACATCAGAAGCAGATTCTTGATAAATTGCGTGTTGAGCGTGAAGATAGAGGTAACTTCAAAAATCTTATTGTGGCTGCAACCGGTACGGGTAAAACTGTTATATCAGCATTTGACTATCAAGAGTTTGCACGTACACATTCAAGGGCTCGCATTCTTTTTACAGCACATCGTGAAGAGATTCTAAGACAGTCGCTCAATACATATCGTAGCGTTCTGCAAGATGCAAATTTCGGTACGCTCTGGGTTGGCTCAAATCGTCCGCAAGAGGCCAGTGAGTACGAGCATCTATTCGTATCTATCTCGATGTTTAACTCTCGCTTTGATGAGTTCTTCGCATTGCTCGATTCAGACTTTTACGACTATATCGTTATTGACGAGGCACACCATAGTCAGGCTGATAGTTATCGTAAGCTCTTCGACCATTTCCAGCCACAACTGTTGGTCGGTCTTACCGCTACCCCTGAACGTATGGACGGCAAAGACCTGCGCCCTGATTTTGGTAATAGAATTAGCGCAGAAATTCGTTTGCCACAAGCCTTGCAGGCAGGACTTCTTACACCATTCCAATACCTCTGTATCTCTGATGATACAGATCTAAGCGACGACAGTTTATGGAGTGGGCAAAAGTACAATATCGAGAGATTGGCGGACAAATTGTGCGCCAAGACTCGTGCAAAACTCATTGTAGACGCGCTACACAAGTATTTAGCTGATGAATACACCTGTCGAGCATTGTGCTTCTGTGTAAACAAACGCCATGCAGACTTTATGGCCGAGCAATTGAGGTTATATGGCTTCAATGCACAAAGCCTCACATCTGACACTCCGTCTGAGGAGCGTAAACAGCTTGCAAGGGAGCTCCGAGAAGGGACATTACATTACCTCTGTGTGGTCGATATTTTCAACGAGGGTGTAGATATCCCTGAGGTTGATACCGTTTTATTCCTTCGTCCAACGGAAAGTTTAACGATCTTCTTGCAGCAGTTAGGTCGAGGTCTGCGACTATCGGCAGGTAAGACTGAGTTAACAGTTCTCGACTTTGTGGCACAAGCTAATCGCAAGTACGATTTTGCAAGTCGTTTCCGCGCACTTACCTTGCAACCCGAAAAGAATATTCAAAAGCAGATAAAGGAGGGATTTACCCTCTTGCCGTTGGGTTGTAGTATTGTAATGGAGAAGAAGGCGCGACAGTATATTCTCGACAATATTACAAGTGCTATTTATAACAAGAACCGAATTATTAAAGAGATAAATAGTTACGCAACAATACCGACACTAACACAGTTCCTTGAAAATAACGGGCAGGATATTCGCATCTTATATCAAGGCTCCAATTGTTGGTCATCGCTCAAACGTGCAGCAGGGCGAATATCATATGCCGATGATGCAGTAACTAAGCGTTTGGAGAAGGGTATGTCTGGTTTGATTCACCACAATACATCTTCTTTCTTGCGCTTTGTAGAACGATTTGTCACAGGAGAGGATGTGCATAAGGTTGAAGCCAACAAGACCTATGCAATTATGCTCTATTATGCTCTATTCCAGGACAAGATATGCAAAACAGGTTATGGTTCTATAAACGAAGCACTAGAGTTAATTCACTTGCCTAAATATGCTTGCTTTAAGCAGGAAATAGCAGAGATTGTCTCATTCCTATTAGCTCGTTTAGATATAAAAACAACACCTATTGGAGCTGAGATAATTCCTGGTTTGGAGTTGTATGGTTGCTATACTCGCGAAGAGGTATTTACACTCGTTGGTCGTCAAACAGCTGAGGTAAAGATGCAAGGAGCAGCTTCTGGTGTATTTAATCTTCCAGAGCATAATGCCACGCTGCTGTTTGTAACGCTAAATAAGTCAGAGAAAGACTTCTCGCCTTCAACACAATACAACGACTATCTAATCAACGAGGAGTATTTCCATTGGCAATCACAAAACACCGACTCGCATAACAATAATGGAGGTCGCCGTTATACAGAGCAGTCGCAAACAAAGAATAAAATTATTCTCTTTGTACGCGAGGAGAAAAAGGATGGATTTGGCAATACCTCTCCATTCCATTGTTTCGGTTTGGTAGACTATGTTTCATCACATGATGACTTCCCAATGAATGTTAAGTGGAAGCTCCAAAAGCCGGCAATGGCTCAATACTTAAAGGCTATTTAATAATGAAAAAGATAGAGGTTGTTGCAGCGATACTGCATCGCGATGGAGCATACTTTGCCACGCAGCGCGGATATGGCGAATTTGAGGGTATGTGGGAGTTCCCAGGTGGTAAGATTGAACCTGGCGAGAGCCGTGAAGTTGCCCTTAAACGAGAGATTCAAGAAGAATTAGGAGTTGATATAGCTATCGAAAATCTACTTTGCACAACAGAGAATGATTATCCCTCATTTCACTTGACGATGCATTGCTATTTATGCAGTATTGCATCGGGTGAGATAGAGTTGCGAGAACATAAATCAGCTCGTTGGTTAAGGCCAGATGAACTTGGTAGTGTAGAGTGGCTACCTGCTGATAAAGATGTTATTTCACGGCTGAATAACCTTTAGCATTTGTCCGATGGGTACAAAAAATATTTGTAGGGTTCGGAAATATGGTTATAAGATACCCATATAACAGAATGGACACCATTTGTCCGAAGCAATTAGAAAAATTTATATACCTTCGGACAAATGGTCAGCAAGAAATTGTCTAATCTTTGCCCCTGCTTGCAATGATCTGGGATTGGCACTCCCAATGCTTGCGAAAGCAACTTGGGGTATTAGGCTCCCCCTTCTGCATAAAATTGGACAATGGGCAAGCCCAACAGGGAAAGAAAAATTAAATAGCGAGGAGCCGTAATGTACAATGTAGATAATGACTAACTTTGAATAAAGGAAATTCTATATGAGCGAATTTGATAAATACATAGTTCAAGGAGAACCCGATAAAAGACATCATGGAAGTTGTAAATCTACTACACTTAGGAAATCGTTCTGAGCTTCGCCAATGGCTCAAAGAGAACTACAACAAAGAGAAATGTTGTTGGGTGATGACTTATCGCAGTAAGTGTCCACCCGAGTGGCCAGCTATTCCGTACATCGAAGTAGTGGAAGAGGCGCTTTGCTTTGGATGGATAGATAGCACACTTAAACGGCTTCCCGATGGTCGGTTGGCTCAACGCCTCTCTCCTCGCCGAGCAAAAAGTCATTGGACTCAGCTGAACATGGACAGATGCGTGGATCTTGAAGACAGAGGCTTGATGACTGAAGCCGGTAGACAAGCGTTTGAGAAAGCATTCGAGTATGAGATTATTCTTCCAGATTCTGAAATAAGCCAAAAGTTAAAAGAGGAGAACAAACTCAGACGACCTGGTATGTATGAGTAGAAAGGATGACGTCACTGACTTTTCTTTCTGACAAAAGACAACAGCACCCTTTGACTATAAAAACCAAAGGGTGCTGTGATAATCGTAGAATTGAACAGGGAAGGGAACAAGATTATTTCATAATTACAACCTTGAAAACTCCATCAAACTTATTTTCTGAAATATGATAGGCTTCTTCAAATCTCACTCAGAGAGATACGATGCGTAATGAGTGGAGTGGTAAAATACAAGATCTAAACACAGCTTGCTGCCAATCTTGATTGGACACTCCTCATATCGCGAAGGTGATATGGGGTATTGGGCTACCCCATAGGGATTATATTGGACAACGGGCAAGCCCTTACGAGTGATGATTTGTCCAATCTATTTCCGAAGCTCACAGCCTATTTATTCCTTGGCTGATAAAATACAAGGAGGCCTGCGAGGACAATCCTGGTTACAAGATAAAGGCAAGTATATAAGATTCGCTCCAAGTCAGCAGAAAGCTGTTGCTTGGAGCGAATCTACAATTATATCATCAACATAATTCGTCCTTCTGCCTTGACAAACATATCGGGATAGCGACAAATTACCGCATAAACCTGGTTGGATGTAACTGGTTGTCCATCCTTACGGATATGCAATTGTTGGCGGTTAATCATTTCCGCAATCTGTTCAGTTCGCATCCCTCGGTTCTGACTTGCGAGGCAATAAAGTATAGCTTCTTCAATTTTCATCTGTTTTTTCATCATATCTCGCCAAATCTCACTTTTTTTAGGCGATTTGGCGGATTATAATCATAAATCCATCCTATTTTCTTGAAATTTTATGTCTTATACGTTGCGCTTTCTTCTCATTTCTTCGCACAAGATAAGGTGATGCGGGTAACTCAGGTAGTAAGTCATCTAAATAGTTGATTTGTCCAATCACTTTCAGTAATAGAATGAATGTTGACAATGAAAGATTTCCAGCTGTACCATTCTCGAACTTGTGTATGGTAGTAAGGCCAACACCAGATAGTTCCGATACTTCTTTTTGAGTCAGATCGCATCGCATTCTATATTCCTTGAAGCGTTCACCTAACATACGTACCAATTCGGGAGTAGAGTATTCATAAAAATCTTTCATAAGCAATTGTATCTATCACTATACTAATAGTTATCTGCATAATATATGGTTTATCTGTATTATACTGATATATATAACACTAAACTACTCATTTCTTTCTTTTGGAGGAATATTTCAGTAAAAAAATATGTTTTAAAAGTCTATTTTAGACCCATAAGACATGGTTTTCACATAATCCGCCACTAAATATCAGAGTAATTTTATACTCTTCAAAATGATTGTATTTATAAGCATTACGACTAAAATACGCTCATAATGATAGTACAATCATTATGAGATAGCCATCAAAAGAAATAGAATTTTGCGGTGAATGACGCAATAAAAAAAGTGCATTATATTGCACAAATGCTTGGATATTCAAAAGAAAATATATACTTTTGCATCAAATGTGTAATATATTGCACCATGAAGTACGGAGAATTAATAAAGGAACGAAGGACTGTATTGGGATTGACCCAACAGGATTTATCAGACTATACGGAGCTTAGCTTGCGTATAATTAAAAGTGTAGAATCAGAGAAAGGAAACCCATCTTTGAAAACTTTGGAAAAGATTGCTGGGGTTCTTGGCTTAGAGTTAATCATGAGAGTAAAAATCATTAATGAATAATGAGACGAGCATTAGTTTTAGCAAATAAGATAGTTGCGGGTACACTAACCGAAACAGATGACATGCGTTATATTTTCAAATATGACGATGAGTATCTTATCAATCCAGAGATGCGTGCAATATCGTTGGCTTTCCCTAAACGCAAGGAGGAGTATGTTTCTGATGAACTATTCCCATTCTTCTACAACATGCTCTCTGAAGGTGCTAACAAGGCAACTCAGTGCATGACATTGAGAATAGATGAAAAAGATTCATTCGGTTTATTATTGGCAACAGCAAAGCACGATACTATAGGTGCTATAACAATAGAGAAATTATGAGAAAGATAGACGTTTGTCCTGGCACACTTGCACCAGGATTCGATACATATAGTCCTTCGTGCCTACGAAAAGTTTTCGGCGGCAAGAAGGTTAGCCACATCATGGACCTAACGATAAACGATGACACCGGACGTGAGATTGTAGCATCAATAAACAAAATTTCTATCTCTGGAGTACAGGAGAAGATATCAGCCATAATCAAAAAGGGAAAGATTATAATCACCCCTGAAGGAGAATCTGGGCGATATATTATAAAACCTATTCCCGAATATAAGAGTCTTCGCTTTAGGAATAATATCCCAGCAAATGAGCATCTGACCATGCAGATTGCAAGCCAGGTGTATAAAATCAATACAGCCGCGAATGCACTTGCTTTTTTTGCAGATGACAATCCCTTTTACATAACTAAGAGATTTGACTATAGGGCTGATGGTTCTAAGATTAGACAAGATGATTTTGCTTCTATAGCTGGCAAAACCGAACGAAATAGCGGTAGTGACTTCAAATATTCGGGTAGCTATGAGGATATAGCAAAGCTCTTGAAACAAAATGTTTCTGCATGGCAAGTTGAGATGGCCAAATATTTCACCCTTGTTGTCTTCAATTATCTGTTCAGCAATGGTGATGCTCACTTGAAGAACTTCTCACTTCAGGAAACTGATGGTGGTGACTACGTATTGACTCCTGCATACGATTTGATGAACACCTCTATCCATGTCAACGACGGGGACTTTGCCTTGCTAGACGGGCTGATTCCTGAGTCAGAATACTCGGATGTATATTCGAGAACATTACACCCATGCAAAGACGACTTCATTACTTTTGGAACGCGCATAGGCGTTCTGCCTAAAAAGTTGACCTCTATTATTGAACTGTTTGCAACGGAGCAACCAAAGGTTTACGAACTCATCGAGAATTCTTTTCTGGAGGAGAAGGTTAAACGCATGTACAAACAATCGTACCAGGAACGCTTGCATCGCTTCCAAAGAAGTGATAAATAAAGTTATTTAGTTAGCAATGATTAGCAATAATACGCAAGAAAAAGCGTATCTTTGCATTAGAAATCATTTGGAACGCAAATGAGGTAAGAAGCTGAATATAAATCACTTCAATTTGGTTTCTACCGAAACTTGAAAATGAGCTAGAAAAGCGCGGTACAACACGTATATCGAAATCGCTGATTATCAGCACTATGAATTTGTGAGTATTTTCCGTGTCATTGCAAAAATGCGAGTTGTACCGATTAAAAGGCTAAAACGCTTTCAATCAATAGTGTAAATGTGTTGCATCGGCAAGTAAAAAGTAGATGCAATCATTGGTATAATTTGATATAATAAAGTAGATAGTTGTAAGAAATCTTATGCCCATTATAGAAATACATTCCTTAACTGATCCCAGAATAGAAATATTCAGTACTCTCACTGAAGCTCAACTACGTAATCGTATCGAGTCTGATAAGGGACTGTTTATTGCAGAAAGTCCGAAAGTTATTAATGTAGCTCTAAATGCAGGTTATGAACCTTTAGCTCTTTTATGCGAACAGAAGCATATCACTGGTGATGCTGCTGATATCATTGAACGTTGTGATGATATACCTGTCTATACCGGTACAAGAGAACTGCTTGCCACATTGACCGGATATACACTCACACGTGGCGTCCTCTGTGCCATGCACCGCCCGACACCGAAAAGTGTAGAAGAAATATGTAGAGGCGCACGGCGTATCGCAGTCATTGAAGGTGTGGTAGACACTACCAACATTGGAGCTATTTTCCGTTCTGCAGCCGCTCTTGGGATAGATGCCATATTACTGACACGCAATTCTTGCGACCCGTTGAACCGACGTGCAGTCAGAGTTTCAATGGGATCTGTTTTCCTGATACCATGGGCTTGGTTGGATGGTTCTCCCAATGAATTGCATAAACTGGGATTCCGCACAGTCGCTATGGCACTTACAGAGAAATCAATCTCTATTGATAGTCCCATCTTAGCGACCGAACCCAAGTTAGCCATTGTGATGGGAACCGAGGGTGACGGTCTTCGAAGCGAAACAATTACCGATGCGGACTATGTGGTTCGCATCCCTATGGCAAACGGGGTAGATTCACTCAATGTAGCTGCCGCATCCGCTATCGTTTTCTGGCAACTTCGTGTTAAATATTAAGCAACTCTGCCATCATCACCGGACGACACACATATATATTCCTACTCGCACCTACAATATGTATTCGCCCCACAAGAACAGCGAGGCAAGAGTTTCTCCATTAATTCACTCCGAAAAAACTCATACAGTTCTTTATGCATAGCGTCATATAGTGCCACCACCCGTTCTTCCTGTTCATCATCGGCATGAATACCTCCCCGAAAAGGATCTGCAAAATTAAAAGAAACATATTTCCTCACTACACCCTGCATTTCCTTTTGCACTTCCTCCGCTTCCGGACAAAGGGTAATGACATAAT
>ERZ857972.212-NODE-212-length-64784-cov-9.048803_pt1 | contig 64784 bp, 64 predicted proteins | sample MGYA00519757_ERZ857972 | MGnify/ENA primary metagenome ERZ857972 (study PRJEB31778, sample SAMEA3449383) | human gut metagenome | biome: human gut; feature: human-associated habitat; material: faeces | place: United Kingdom | collected 2010/2012 ...
GCGCCTACGTGCTGCCGATCGTCATTTTGCTGTTTGCCGCCACGCTCTTTTTAGGTGAGGACTCGCCGCTCAACAGTCGCTCGGTCGCGGGCGGAGCCGTGGTCTTTATCGCCGTCGTCTCCATTCTTTCGCTGATGGTGCCGGGTACGAGCGTCTCGTGCGACCTTATGTTCACGCCGCAAAATCTGTCCGCCTCGGGTGGCTACATCGGTGCGTTTATTGCGAGTGCGCTGCAGAATGCCCTGGGTAAGCCTATCGCGATGGTAGTCCTGTTGGGCCTTGTCGTCGTGGGCCTGGTCATCATCGGCTTTTCGGTGGGTGGCGTTTTGCGCTCTGCTCGCGACCGTGCGGCCGATTTTGCCGAGCGCCGTCGTGCCGATGTCAACGCCAGCCCGTGGGGTGACGACGAAGCCCTGTCGGTGCCCGGCGTTGCCCGTCCGCACCTGAGCATTCTTCGTCAAAAGGGCTCCGATGCTGCCGTGACCACGGTCATGGGCAACGATGTGGACCCGGTTTTGGACGATGACGACGAGGACGAGGATCCGTTTGTCGACGTATCCGATGCCGTGGAGGCCGAGCGCGCTAAGACGACGCTGCTGCCGCGCCGTCATGTCAAGAAGGGCAAGGCCACCCCCAAGTTGAATACAAGCGAGCCCGACCCGTCTTGGTCCGATAGCGAGATTGAGCTTACCGAGGGCGATGACGAGGACGACGAGGCTCCGATTGAGACCGCAAAGACAACTTTGCTGCCGCGTCGCCATGCCAAGCGCGAACAGGTAACCGGCCAGCTTTCGATGGAAGACGACCCCGATAAGATTGACGAGTCCGAGCCGCCGTTTGCCGTGAATCCTGTCTCGGCAGCACCTCAGATTCCCGACTTCTTGAAGCATCCCAAGGTTGCCGATGCGCCTGCCTCGAGTGCTGTCGGATCGGCTGCGGCTAGCGATGGGGGAGCGGACGGCGGCGCCGCAGATAACGAGGGCGAAGAAGAGGATGGCCTCAAGCTTCCGCCACTCGAAATCCTGCATGCCAACCCGCAGTCGGCTTCCTCCGCGTCTTCTGACAAGGAGCTGGAACAGACTGCCGAGTCGCTTCAGTCCACCCTGCTCGAGTTTGGCCGTAGCGCTCGCGTCGTCGGCTGGATTGCCGGCCCCACGGTCACGACCTTTAAGCTGCAGCCCGGTGAGGGCGAGCGCGTGAGCAAGATCTCGAGCCTCGAGGACGATATCGCGCTTTCGCTCGCTGCCCAGTCGGTGCGTATCTTTGCGCCGATTCCCGGCACCTCGCTGGTGGGTATCGAGATTCCCAATCGCAAGCGCCAGAACGTCAACCTGGGCGACGTGCTGCCCTATGTGAAGGGCGGTCCGCTCGAGCTGGCCATCGGTCGCGATGCCGAGGGTACGCCGGTCGTCGCCGACCTCGCCAAGATGCCCCACCTGCTGATCGCCGGCACGACCGGTTCTGGTAAGTCGGTGATGATCAACTCCATCATCACGACCCTGCTCATGCGCGCGCTTCCCGAGGACGTTCGCCTGATCATGGTCGACCCCAAGCGCGTCGAGCTTGCGGGCTATAACGGTCTGCCGCATCTTTACGTGCCTGTAGTGACCGAGCCCAAGCAGGCCGCGAGCGCTCTGCAATGGGCCGTGTCCGAGATGGAGCGTCGCCTGAAGGTCTTCGAGCGTCTCAATGTACGTAAGATCTCGACCTATAACGAAAAGCAGGCCGCCGGCGAGTTTGAACATTACGATAACCCGCCGCAAAAGATGCCCTATCTGGTCATTATCATCGACGAGCTCTCGGACCTGATGATGGTCGCCGGTAAGGATGTCGAGGCCTCGATCGTGCGTATTGCTCAGCTGGGCCGTGCCGCCGGTATCCACCTTATCGTGGCCACGCAGCGCCCGAGCTCCAACGTGGTGACGGGCCTCATTAAGGCCAACATCACCAACCGCATCGCCTTTAACGTCGCCACGGGCATCGACTCGCGCGTCATCATCGACCAGATGGGTGCCGAAAAGCTCACCGGTTTGGGCGACATGCTGTTCTCCAAGGTCGACTGGGGCAAGCCTCGCCGTATTCAGGGCTGCTTTGTCTCGGACGATGAAATCAACGAGATTGTCGAGTTCGTCAAGTCGCAAAGCGAGCCCGACTACCATGAGGAGATCCTGTCGGCTGTGGCGCCCGCTTCCATGTCCATGGCGGGTGGCGGCATTGTCCGCACCGGAGTTGCCGAGCCGCAAGACGATGATCCGCTCATTTGGGAAGCCGCCCATATTGTGGTGGAATCGCAGCTGGGCTCCACATCTGGCCTGCAACGCCGCCTTAAGGTTGGCTATGCGCGCGCCGGGCGTATTATGGACATGCTGGAAGAAAAGGGTGTCGTCGGCCCGCCCGACGGTTCCAAGCCGCGCGAGGTCCTGTTGGACGAGGAGGGGCTTGCCGCGCTGGAGTCTGTCGACGCCGAGATGGCACGTGAAGATCGTGAGTTTGGAGGATTCTGATGGCTGCACGCTTTGGTGACATGCTGCTCGAGCAGCGTCGCCGAATGGGCCTTTCCATTCAGCAGGTCGCCAACACCATCAAAATCAGGCCGCAGATCATCGAGTTTTTCGAGACCGGTAACTTTGCTTCGATGCCGCCGCGCGGCTATGCGCAGGGCATGATTTCGAGCTATGCTCGCTTTTTGGGCCTCAATCCGCGCGAGGTCGTCAATGCCTACTTTGACGACCTGATGGCATACGAACGCGAGACGTCTCAGCAGGGCGGTCGTTTTCAGGACGCCGCTGGCTACGTCAATTCGCGCTCCTCGGTCGATAACGGGCGCTTCCTGATGGTTCAGGGCGGTCGTTCGACCCGCTATGGACAGCGTCCTCAGCAGGCCGGTTATATTACCGAGACGGGTTCGGGCGAGGAGATTCGCTCACAGCGTGACCGGTTCCGCAGTACGCCGATGCCTGAGGACCGTGCGCTTCCCGCTGCCCGCGGCGTGGCGCGTGACCCTCGTGCCGGCTACGGCGACGGCGGCTATTCCGATCGCGGTTACCGTGGTGCCTCTACGGGACGCTCTCGCGGTGGCTATGCGGATGCCGATACCACGCAGGTGACGCCGCGTCTTCGCTCTCAATCACAGCCGTATGGCCAGCGCTCTTCGGCTCCGCGTTCGGGCCAACGTGGCTATCAAGGCCGCGGTGAACTTGCGCCTCGCTCGGGTCAGCGCAGCCTTCAGGGCCAGGGCGGCTATCGCGGCCGTTCCGATAGCAATCGTGGTCGTATGCCTCAGGGAGGCGGCCGCAGCAGTTCCGGTCGTGGACGCGGCGGATCCCGTACTCCTCAAAACAACGGGCTCGATCCGCGTATCGTCTACGCCGGCATCGGTGCCGTGGCGTTGCTGCTGATCGTGCTCATCGTGGTGCTTCTGCGCGGCTGTGCATCTTCGGCGCCCGAGACCACGCCCGAGACGCCCACTGCTACCAAGACGACGACCAAGAAGTCTTCTAAGAAGACCGAAACGGTCGATGAGGACGAAGACACCGATGAGCCGACGGATGAGTCGACTGATTCGGACGCTACCAAGACGACGGCCAAGAAGGAAGAGAACGAGGTCACGAAGGTCAAAGTTTCCGTTGCCAAGGGAAAGACCGCGTGGATTGAGGTCAAGGTCGACGGCAAGTCGGTCTATGGCGCTCAGGCGACTGGCCCCTTTGAGCAGGAGTACACGCCCGAGTCCTCGATCGAGATCACCACGTCCAAGCCTTCCGATGTTACCGTTACCAAGAACGGTGAAAAGGTCCGTTACGATACCAAGACCTCGGGCGTGGCTCGTGTGACGATCACCGTTCCTAAGAAGGAGACGACTGATTCCGAGAATGGTGAAAGTTCTGATGGCACCGACACCACCGATGGTACCGATACCACCGACCGCACCGATGCCCAGTCCGCGGATGGCGCCGATACCGCAACTGACGGTCAGACGCCCACCGATTCTACCGACTATTCGTACGATAGCTACTAAGCCGCTCGTACGCGAAAGGAAACATCATGGCCAAAGATTCCAGCTTCGACGTCGTGTCCGAGGTCAACATGCAAGAGGTCGACAACGCCTTCCAGCAGACCACGCGCGAGATTTCCCAGCGCTATGACCTTAAGGATTCCGGCGCCACGATCGAGCTTTCGAAGGGCGACAAGCTCTTTACGATCAACGCCCCGGCCGACTTTGTCTCCAAGCAGATTATCGACGTGCTGAGCTCCAAGCTCATCAAGCGCGGCATCGACCTCAAGGCTGTCTCGTGGGATGCTCCACAGGCGGCGTCGGGCGGCACCGTGCGCGTGCTCGGCCATGTCGTCGAGGGTATCGACCAGGCGACCGCCAAGAAGATCAATAAGGACATCAAGGACCAAAAGCTTAAGGTCAAGGTAGCCATCGAGGCCGACAAGCTGCGTGTTTCCTCTGCTTCGAAGGACGCGTTGCAGACCGTGATCCAGTTCCTGCGCGACCAGGACTACGGCCAGCCGCTACAGTTCACCAACTACCGCTAATATCATTCGAAAGGACCGCTCTCCAACATGGATACACCGTTGGGCTCCGTGCTCTACATCACCCTCGGGTGCGCTAAGAACGAGGTTGACACCGACCGCATGCGTTCTCTCTTGACCGCCGCGGGCTACGAAGAGGCATTCGACCCGCAGGATGCCGATATCGCCATCGTCAATACATGCTCGTTTCTCGCCTCCGCAACGTCCGAGAGCATCGAGACCACGCTCGAGCTCGCCAACGAGGTTCAGGACGGCGTTCGTTCTTGCCCCATCGTTATGTGCGGCTGCGTGCCGTCGCGCTATGGCGACGACCTGCCTGACGAGCTGCCCGAGGTCGCTGCCTTTGTGAAGGCCGACGAGGAGGACGGCATCGTGGCGGTCATCGATGGCGTGCTGGGTGTCGAGCGTGAGATCGCAGCCTATATCCCGCAGGTCAAGCGTACCGTCGAGGGCGCCGTTGCCTACGTCAAGATTTCCGATGGCTGCAACCGCTTCTGCAGCTTCTGCATGATCCCCTATATTCGCGGTCGCTATCATTCGCGCAATGCCGAGAGCATTATCTCCGAGGTGCGCGACCTGGTTGCCGGCGGCGTGCGCGAGATTGTGCTGATTGGCCAGGACACGGGCATTTGGGGTACCGACTTTGCCGACGAGGACGTCACCGAGGGCTCGCCGCGCAATCTGGCGCAGCTGCTGCGTGCCGTCGCCGAGGCCGTGCGCCCGCACAACGTCTGGGTCCGCGTGCTCTATCTGCAGCCCGAGGGCATGACCGACGAGCTTATCGATACGATTCGCGATACGCCCGAGGTGCTGCCCTATATCGATATCCCCGTGCAGCACTGTGACGCGCGCATCCTCAAAGCTATGCGCCGTTCCGGTTCGCGCCAAGAGCTCGAGGACCTGTTCCGCGATCTGCGTGAGCGTATCCCCGGCATCGTGATCCGTTCCACGGCCATGGTCGGCTTCCCGACCGAGACCGACGACGAGTTCCGCGACCTCATCGACTTTATGGACACCGTCGGCTTTGACTACACGAGCGTCTTTGCCTACTCGCAGGAGGAGGGCAGCCTGGCCGCTAAGATGGAGGGCCAGGTCGACGAAGAGGTCAAGCTCGAGCGCGCCCAGGAGGCCATGGACCTGGCCGAGTCGCTCGGTTTTGCCGCCACCGCCGCACATGTGGGCGAGCGCGCCCAGGTGATCGTCGACGGTATCGAAGAAACCGAGGACGGCGCCGAGCTGATCGGCCATGCCTGGTTCCAGGCGCCCGATTCCGATGGCGCGGTGCACTTGGACGCCAGCGAGGCGTCCGTGGGCGATATTCTGACTGTCGAGTTTACCGATAGCTTCTGCTATGAGCTTATCGGCCATGTTGTGGAGTAGGAGAGCATCGTGGCAAACGAGAGCAATAAGGAACTGACGAGTGTCTGGACGCCCGCCAACATCGTGACGTGCGTGCGCATCGTCTTTATCCCGGTGTTCATGATCGTGTCGGCGCTTTCTCACACGAGTGTTGCCGGTACGGATTGGAGCACCTTCGACGGCCCGCTCGCCGCCGCTGCCTTCATTCTGTATGTGATCCTGTCGTGCACCGATAAGGTCGACGGTTATCTGGCGCGTTCGCGCAATGAGATCACCGACTTCGGTAAATTCTTGGACCCCATCGCCGATAAGCTGCTGGTGTTCTCGGCCCTGCTGCTGTTCTTGGATTTTGACGCGGTGACCGTGTGGTCGGTGTTCATTATCCTGTTCCGCGAGCTGCTGGTGAGCGCGCTTCGCATGGTTGCGAGTGCGGCCGGCGTGGTCGTTGCGGCCGATAAGCTCGGCAAGTACAAGACGGCAACCACGATGGTCTCCATTTGCGGTTACCTGTGCGTTTTTGCTATGGCCGGCTTGCATCTTGGCCCGGTGGCGCTGACGCTCGGCATCTACTCGGTGTCGCGCTTCCTGTATGCCGTTGCCGTTGTCTTGACCGTTATCTCGGGCGCCCAGTACTTCTGGAACTGCCGCAAGATCGTCTTTTCGGTCTAGGTCCTGGTGGGTATGACGGACTCTTTTGAGCAGATTTCCGCACATAACGAGGAGCTGGCGCGTGATATTGTCGAGCGCGCGAGCGCTCGGGGCGTGACGGTTTCGACGGCTGAGTCGCTGACGGCGGGTATGATCGCCTCGACGATTGCCGATATCCCGGGCGCCTCGGCGGTGCTGCGTGGCGGTGCGGTGACCTATTGCGATGAGATTAAGCATCGCGTTCTTGGTGTTGAGCAGGAGACGCTTGACCGCTATACCGCGGTGTCGCATCAGACCGCGCGCGAGATGGCGGTGGGTTCGCTGGAGCTGTACCAGAGCGATATTGCAGTGAGCGCAACGGGTTATGCCGGCCCCGGCGGTGGCACTGAGGACGATCCGGCGGGCACTTTCTATATTGGCTGGGCGCATCGTTCCGCCGATGGGGGCGTGCCGGTTGTGGACTCTGTGCGCTGCCACTATGAGGGCGACCGTTCGTGTGTTCGTGCCCATGCGGTCACGGAGGCATTGGGTCGCATTGCCCTTGTGCTCAACTCTATGGAATAGACGTGTTTTAAGGGGCCTTCGAGCCCCTTAATTGTGGAGATAGGGACCTTAGGCTCATTTGGCGTTTGTGCTGGTTGTAGATGTATTTTTGCCTGCCTTGTTCATATTTGGTCCTTTGTGGTCAAGCATTTGGTCAGTGTTTGGTCGGCGTTTGGTTGGGTTTTGGAAAGACCGCCTGCATATGATTGGCCTGAACGGTTGACCACGAACAGCCGTTCGTTTATTATCGATGCAGGTTGTTAAGAGGAGGGCTATTCATGGCCAAGAATTCAGGTCCCGTACGTACCGTTCATGCTCGCACGACGGGTAAAGAGCGCGATGAGATGATCGCCACCACCAAGGCCGAGATCGAGAAGAAATTCGGCCAGGGTTCCATCATGAGGTACGGCGACGGTGGTCCCGAGCTCGAGGTCGAGGCCATTCCCACGGGCGCCCTGGCCCTCGATGCCGCGCTGGGTATCGGCGGCGTGCCGCGCGGCCGTATCGTCGAGATTTACGGTCCTGAGTCCTCCGGTAAGACGACGCTTTCGCTCGAGATTTTGGCAGAGGCCCAGGCAATGGGTGGCGTTGTGGCATTTATCGATGCCGAGCATGCGCTCGATCCCACGTATGCCGCGCGCATTGGCGTGGATATCGACGAGGTACTGATTTCCCAGCCCGATACGGGTGAGCAGGCGCTCGAGATCGTTGACATGCTCGTGCGTTCCGGCGCCATCGATGCCATCGTCGTCGACTCTGTCGCCGCGCTGACCCCGCGTGCCGAGATCGAGGGAGAAATCGGCGACACTACGGTCGGTCTTCAGGCTCGCCTGATGAGCCAGGCGCTCCGTAAGCTCGCCGGCTCGCTTTCTAAGTCCAACACGACGTGCATCTTCATTAATCAGCTGCGTGAGAAGATCGGCGTCATGTTCGGCAACCCCGAGACTACGACGGGCGGCCGCGCCCTTAAGTTTTTCTCTTCGGTGCGTATCGACATTCGCCGTATCGACAGCATTAAGCTTAAGGACGAGGTTATCGGTAACCGCGTGCGCGCCAAGGTCGTTAAGAACAAGGTGGCAGCTCCGTTCCGTTCTGCTGAGTTCGACATCATGTACGGTACGGGCATCTCTAAGGAGGGCTCGATTCTGGACATGGCTGTCGAGTGCGGCATCTGTAAGAAGATGGGCTCCTGGTTTGCCTATGGCGAGGACAAGCTCGGCAACGGTCGCGAGGCCGCCAAGGCGTTCCTGCGCGAACACACCGATTGCGCTGACGAGATTGAGCATAAGGTCCGCCTTGCCTGCGGACTTGAGTTTGATGACGATGCTCCGTCCGAGGTCGAGCTGACCGATCAGCCTGCGCCTGAGGAGTTTGACGAGCTTTACGCCATCGATGGTTCCGCCATGCTCGATGATGACGACGAGTAGCGGTTACGCTCATGTCGTATACGGTGACCGAGGCCACGGTCGTCTTTCCCGATAAGAAGGCGGCCTCCTCGTTCTCGAGCGGGTATGCGTCCAAAAAGCCTTGCGCACATATCGATTGTGAGCTTGAGGGCGGTTTTGAGCGGTCCATTTGGATTCCCGTGCGGGTCGCGCGGCTGTATGTCAAAAACCGCCCCGATCTTCCCTGCGATTGGGGCAACTTTCGTGAGGCGGTGCAGCTCATCGAGCGTAAATGTGCACTTACCATGGTGACCGAGATGTTATCGCGCCGCGACCATGCGACGGGTGAGGTCCGTGACAAGCTGGCTCGCTACGGCTTTCACCAGCCTGCGATCGATTTCGCCGTCGAGCGCGCCACCGAGTATCGCTTTTTAGACGAGAGCCGCTTTTGCTCGTACTTTATCGAGGAGCGCAAGCGGCGCGGTTGGGGACAGCGCAAAATCGAGACCGAGCTCAAGCGCCGTCATGTCGTGCTCGATGACATTCCCGGTTATCCCGAGGATTATTTTGCCGTCGAAGACGATTTGGAGCGTGCGTCAGCTCTGCTCGCCAAGCGGCGTGTTCCAGAGACGCGCGGATTCGAAAAACTGGTTCGGTTTTTGATGGGCAAGGGCTTCTCGTATCACATCGCCGCCGATGCCGTTAAGGCACGTCTCGATGCCGAACGCGAGGAATGTGCGGTTTAGGCGTATGCGTTTTGTGGTCCTGCCGTTCACCGCGTTTTAGCCGCCGTGCTGGGGCCATTTATTTGACAGTTGTTGTGGTTCAACGTACGATAAACACTGTCATTTGCTTTGTGATATGTGCTCATCTGTGATGAGTTTGTTTATATGTTTATCTGTATCCGACCCGCATAAGCTGCGCCCATATTACTCAAATGTCGCGAGCCGTTCGTAAGGACGGTTCGCTTTGTTGTGTAACGAATCCATAAAAAGGAGTGAGCATGCCTATCATCGCAGCGCTCGTTGGCATCGTTTTGGGTGCCATCGCCGCAATTGCCTACATGCGCACCGCCAAGCAGGGTAGTCTTCACGAGGCCGACGAAAAGATCCAGTCGGCACACGCACAGGCTGAGTCCCTGATCGGTGATGCTAAGCGTCAGGCCGAGACCCTCAAAAAAGAGGCTCTGCTCGAGGCTAAAGAGGAGATCATCAAGAACAAGCAGGCCGCCGAGGCCGAGGACAAGCAGCGTAAGAACGAGATTCGTACGCTCGAGAACCGAGTGATGCAGCGCGAGGAATCCCTTGATCGCCGCAACGACGCTCTCGACAAGCGCGAGCATCAGCTGTCCAGCCAGGCCGGTCAGGTCGAGAAGCGCTCCCGCGAGCTCGAGGAGCTCTGCGCAAAGCAGACCTCCGAGCTCGAGCGCATCGCCGACCTGACCCGCGAGGACGCCCACAAGGAGCTCCTCGATAAGGTTCGCGGCGAGGTCACCCACGAGGCCGCCACGATTATTCGCGAGTCCGAGCAGCAGGTTCGCGCCGAGTGCCACAAGACCGCCCAGGAGATTCTGTCCCTGGCGATTCAGCGCTGCGCTGCCGACCACACTGCCGAGGTCACCGTTACCTCCGTGCACATTCCCTCCGATGACCTCAAGGGCCGTATCATCGGTCGCGAGGGTCGCAACATCCGCACCTTCGAGCAGGTTTCCGGCGTCAACCTCGTGATCGACGACACGCCCGAGACCGTCGTTCTTTCGAGCTTCGACCCGGTCCGTCGTGAGACTGCCCGTGTCGCCCTCGAGAATCTCATCGCCGACGGCCGCATTCACCCTGCCCGCATCGAGGAGATGTATCACAAGGCTGCCGACTTGGTTCAGCAGCGCGTGCGCGAGGCTGGCGAGCAGGCTGCCTTCGATACTGGCATCCACGACCTGCACCCCGAGATCGTCAAGACCCTTGGTGCCCTGCGCTACCGTACTTCGTTTGGTCAGAACGTGCTTCAGCACTCCCTAGAGGTCTCTGATCTGTGCGGCGTGATGGCTTCCGAGCTTGGCCTGGACGTTGTGACCGCCAAGCGCGCCGGCCTGCTGCACGACCTGGGCAAGGCAATTGACCACGACGTCGAGGGCCCGCATGCCGTCATCGGCGCCGAGCTTGCCCGTCGTTATGGCGAGAAGCCCGTTATCGTCCACGCTATCGAGGCTCACCATGCCGACGTCGACCCCAACACGGTGCTTGATGTCCTGGTACAGGCCGCCGATGCTGTCTCTGCCTCTCGCCCCGGTGCCCGTCGCGAGTCTGCCGAGAACTACATCAAGCGTCTTGAGAAGCTCGAGGAGATCGCCAACTCTCATGATGGCGTCGAGCGTACCTATGCCATGCAGGCTGGTCGCGAGGTCCATGTCATGGTTCAGCCGGACAAGATCTCCGATGCCCAGTCCACGGTCCTGGCTCACGATATCGCCCATCAGATTGAGGAAGAGATGGAGTATCCCGGTCAGGTGCGCGTCGTCGTGATTCGCGAGAGCCGCGCTGTCGATATCGCTAAATAACATGAGCGACGCGAACGAGCTCATCTCATTTATCGCGTCGATGTCGGGGGAGGGCAACCTTCGCGTCGAGGAGAACCTTGGCGAGGGGTATGTCCGCCTCCGTGTTTCGGAGGCCGAGCGGCGCCAGGCAAAGCACGACATTCAGCATGTCGAGGATATCGTCATTGAAATGCTCCGTAATGCTCGCGATGCCGGCGCCGACAAGGTTTATCTCGCCACGACCAAGGAAGATGGCGTCCGCACGCTTGTCTTTCTGGACAACGGTTCGGGCGTTCCGCAAGATATGCAAGAGCGAATCTTCGATGCCCGTGTTACCTCCAAGCTCGAGAGCATGAAGATGGACCGTTGGGGCGTTCACGGTCGTGGCATGGCATTGTTTTCGATCAAGCAGAACACCGACGAGGCCCGTGTGGTCACGTCCGGTGTCGATCTTGGTTCAGCCTTTAAGGTGAGCGTTGCGGCCGACCGCCTCAGTGAGCGTGCCGATCAGTCCAGCTGGCCCCAGGCCGTCAAGGATGAGGACGGACGTTATGTCTGTGCTCGGGGCCCGCATAATATTATTCGCGCTGCTTGTGAGTTTGCGCTCGAGGAGTTGCGTGGTTGCGATGTCTATCTTGGTTCTCCGTCTGAGATTGCCGCGACCCTTTATGCTCAGGCGTCAAGTCGGCTCGATACGTCGCGTCTCCTGTTCATTGATGACGAGAGCGAGCTTCCGGTTGTTGATCGTCTAGGCCTTGCCTCTGATGCCGAGGACTTTATCCGTATTTGTTCGGGTTTGGGTCTTGAAATGTCCGAGCGCACGGCCCATCGCATTTTGGCAGGGCAGATTAAGCCCGTTCGCGGTGTGACTGCGCGTCTGCTGCGCGAGCGTGACTCATCCTCGCATGCGCCGGCTCCTGTCGATCTCGCGAAGGATCGTCGCGGGCTACGTATTGCCAAGGATGACATGGCACAGTTTTCGCGTGCTGTGGAGCGCGACTTTAATGACCTTGCCGCCCGGTACTATCTCAACCTTTGCGGCGACCCAAAGATTCGTGTTTCGCGTGATCGAATCACTGTGACCTTCGATCTTGCCAAAGAGGAATAGTGCCTTTACCGAGTCCACTCGGTACGATACAGTTATTGCAGTTAAAACGTACTTTTAAACGCAGGAGTTTCTTCATGGATTGCCTGAAGGTATCAAGCAAATCATCGCCCGCGTCCGTTGCCGGCGCCATCGCCGGCATGGTCAAGGATGGTGTACCCGTCAACATCCAGTGTGTCGGCGCTGGTGCGGTCAACCAGGCCATAAAGGCTGTGGCTATCGCGCGCGGTTTTTTGATTCCAACCGGTTTTGATATTTCCTGCGCGCCCGTGTTCTCCGACATCCTTATTAACGGGGAGTCGCGCACGGCCATCCGTCTTTCTATTTACGTTCACCAGATCAATCGAGCTGCTATGGATAACGTCGTCATGGATGATGTTAAGCCTGTGGCATAGCTTCTGCTTGCCTCGATTCGCCTCCCTTCCATCGTTAGGACTTATGCACATGGACCAGCGTGCCGTACGCGATATTCTTGCCGGTAAAACCTACTTTATCCGCACCTTTGGCTGCCAGATGAATCAGCACGATTCCGAGCGCGTGAGCGGTCTGCTTGATTCGTATGGCTGTCTCATGGCGCTCGATCCCGAGCATGCCGATATCGTTGTCTTCATGACATGCTGTGTGCGTGAGGCCGCCGATACTCGCCTGTACGGTCAGTGCAATTCCTGTAAAAGCCTGCCGCCTTCGCCTTCGGGCAAGCGTGTGGTTGCTGTTGGTGGTTGCATCGCGCAGCGCGATGGCGAGGGCCTGCTCACCAACGTCGATAACGTCAATGTTATCTTTGGCACGCATTCCATCGCGCATGTGGCCGAGCTCATTGCCGAGGCGTTCCTTGATGGCAAGCGTCATATCCGCACCAATGAGCATGAGGATACGGATGCCATGAGCATGCCGTGGCATCGCGAGACCCAGTATCACGCTTGGGTGCCCATCATGACGGGCTGCAATAATTTCTGTACCTATTGCATCGTTCCGTACGTGCGCGGTCGCGAAAAGAGCCGCCCCTTCGAGGAGATTGTCGACGAGGTGACCGGTTTGGTGCGCCAGGGCGTGCGTGAGATTACGCTGCTGGGCCAAAACGTTAACTCATATGGTCGCGATCTGTTTGGCAAGCCGCGTTTTGCCGATCTGCTACGTGCCGTGGGCGATACGGGCGTGGAGCGCATCTTCTTTACGTCTTCGCATCCCAAGGATCTGCTGCCCGAGACCATCGACGCCATGGCCGAGACGCCTGCTGTTATGCCGCAGCTGCACCTGGCCGTCCAGTCGGGCTCGACGCGCATTCTCAAGGAAATGAATCGCCGTTATACACGCGAGGACTATCTGGGCCTGGTCGATCGCATTCGCAACCGGATGCCCGATATCGCGCTCTCGACCGACATCATCGTTGGCTTCCCGGGCGAGACTGAAGAAGACTTTGAGCAGACGCTCTCACTTGCCGAGACGGTCCGCTATGCCCAGGCCTATACCTTCATCTATTCCAAGCGCGCCGGTACCCCGGCCGCAGAGATTGACGATCCTACGCCGCATGAGGTTATTCTCGAGCGTTTCAACCGCCTGGTTAAGGTTATCGAGACTACGGCACACGAGTATAACCAGGGTGAGCTTCATACTGTGGTGCCGGCGCTCATTGAGGGAACGAGTAAAAAGAACGACGCGGTCCTGCTGGGCAAGAGTCCCAAGAATCAGACCGTGCATGCGCCTATCCCCGAGGGTTACAGCATCGATCAGCTTGTTGGCAAGATCGTTGATGTTGACGTTGACGTTGCCAAGACCTGGTATTTGTCCGGCTCCGTTGTGGGCGAGCCGCGCTAATGGTTTCTCCCAGGGCAGGACTTTCCGCCGTTGCGATCGTCGGTCCGACGGCGGTTGGTAAGAGTGATGTTGCCGACCGTTTGGCAGCTCGTCTTTCGTCCGAAGTGCTGTCGTGCGATGCGATGCAAATCTATCGCGGCATGGACATCGGTACCGCAAAGATGGCGCCCGATGAGTGTGCGGCGCCGCTGCGTCTCGTCGACATTGTAGAGCCGGGTGTGGCATATTCTGCTGCGCTTTATCAGGCTGACGCTCGCGCGCATGTTGAGCGTTTGCTTGGCGAGGGCCGCCTACCGGTGTTTTGCGGGGGCACAGGCTTGTATCTCAAGGCCGCCCTGGATGAGATGGATTTTCCCTCGGGCGAGCTTGAGGACGATCGTCGCGCGGGGTATCAGGATCTTGCCGAGCGCATAGGCGAGGAAGCGCTGCACGCGCTGCTTGCCGAGCGCGACCCAGAATCGGCTGCTGTTATTCATCCCCATAACGTGCGCCGTGTGATTCGTGCGCTCGAGATGCATGATGATGGTATCTCCTATGCACAGCAAAAAAGTCAGTTTAGTTTTCCGCGCGAGCATTATCATGCTCTATGGTTTGGTCTGTCGCGTAATCGCGAGGTGCTCTACGAGCGCATTAACCTGCGTGTCGATCTGATGTTTGAACAGGGTCTTGTTGATGAGGTTAGCGGTCTTATGGACCAGGGGCTGGGAGATGCCCTGACGTCGATGCAGGCAATTGGCTATAAAGAAATCATCGATGCTTTCAATGGCTTGATAAGCATGGATGAGGCTCGCGAACTCATCAAGATGCGTTCGCGTCGCTATGCCAAACGTCAGCTTTCGTGGTTTAAACGCGATGACCGCATCGTGTGGTTCGATATGGACGAGTTTACGATCGATGAGGTCGTTGAGGACATCCTGCATCGTATTGAGGCTGCCTAATGGCCCGTTTCCCCCTTGTTCCCACGGCACCCGAGCCCGAGCGTGCCATATTAGTTGGTGTTGAGTGGCGCGACAATGCGTGGCCGCTCGATCGTTCGCTTGACGAGCTTGAGCGCCTGGCCCATACGGCTGGCGCCCAGTGCGTGGCGCGTTTGTCGCAGCGTCTGGTTAAGCCGTATCCAAAATCGTTTATCGGCTCCGGTAAGGTTGAGGAGCTGTGCGGCCTTGTGCATCGCATGGATGCCGATGTCGTTATTTTTGACGACGACCTGACGCCCTCGCAGCAATCCTATTTGGAGAAAGCCGTGGGCGAGCCGGTAAAGATTATCGATCGTACAGCACTGATCCTGGATATCTTTGGTCTGCATGCTCAGACGCGTGAGGGACGCCTACAGGTACAGCTGGCGCAGCTTCAATATCTGTTGCCTCGTCTGCGCGGTATGTGGAGCCATCTTGCCAAGGAGCAGACGCGCGGCGGCATCGGTTCGCGCTTTGGCCAGGGTGAAAGCCAGCTCGAGGTTGACCGTCGCTTGATTCGCAATAAGATTGCCGCGCTTCGTCGTGAGCTCAAGCAGGTTGAACAGCGTCGCGATGTCCAGTCCAAGAGCCGCATTGAGTCACCGGCGTTTCGCGTCGCGTTAGCCGGTTATACCAATGCCGGTAAATCGACGTTGCTCAATCGCCTGACCGGCTCTACGGTACTTTCGCAGGACAAGCTGTTTGCTACGCTCGACCCGACGACGCGTTCGTATCGCCTGCCCGGCGGTCGCGGCATGACGATTACCGATACCGTTGGCTTTATTCAAAAGCTACCGCATGGTCTCGTTGATGCCTTTAAGTCCACGCTGTCTGAGGTTCTTGGTGCCGATCTGATCCTTAAAGTTGTGGATGCCTCTGACGAGGACTACGAGCGCCAGCTCGAGGCAGTCGATCGCGTTCTTGACGAGATCGGTGCCGGCGAGCGTTTGACGCTTACGGTGTTCAATAAAATCGATCTTCTCGATAGCGTTGATCGATTGAGTTTCCGTCGTCGCTTTCCCGAGGCCGTGCTGTTCTCGGCCCAGACGGGCGAGGGACTCGACGATCTCGTCGACCGTATTGCTCGTGAGGCGGCTGCTACCGATGTGTTGCTCTCTGCTGATATCCCGTATCGCGAGGGCGCCCTCATCACGCTGGTGCATGAGCAGGGAACCCTTTTGCACGAGGAATATCTTGAGGACGGCGTTCGTATTGTGGCGAAGCTTCCGGCCCGTATCGCGCCGCGGCTCAAGCGTTATCGCACCGAGTAGACGAGCTCCAAAATGCCCAGAATGATGGGCTGATGCAGCAGATAAAAGGGGAGCGCATGACGTCCAAGGCTGGCGAGCGCCGGCAGGGGGTTGGCGTAGGCCCAGATTGGGGCGGTCTTATCGATTCCCTGCGCTATATGTGCGGCGAAGTATCCTGCAAGATACATAAAGATAAACGGGATGATGGGGTAGTAATCACCTGAGACAAACCCAGGGCTTGGAAATCCCAGCCACGCCAGGTAGGGGACAGGGTAGATCGTTTTGGGGATGCTCCAGGTGAGGGCAAACAACACAAGGCATAGGGACATGCCCCATCTCGCCGATATCTTCTTAAGGACGGGATCGGTCAACGCCACGATGCCGGTACATGCGGCCATGCAGTAGATGATGCCAAAATTAACCGAATCGTCTACTGAGACAAGTGTTGTTGCCAACCAGACGACGAGTGCTGCTAAGGCGTATTTGGCGGCACGTTTGATATTGTTGCGCGAAAGGGTGCACATCCAACCCGCGATAAACAAGAATACCCAGCTGATGCTGGCGCGCCAGATGTCTTGAAAGACAGTCTGGGTAAACCAGGGCATATCCCAGCCGTACAGGTAGGCGAGATCGTAGCAAGCGTGAAAACCTGCCATTGAAATCATCGTAAACCCGCGGACGGTATCAAAGATAGTGATGCGTTTTTGCATTACGAGAACCGGCGCATCAAGCCGACGACTTTGCCCAAGATAACGGGATTCGTTGCATAGATAGGCTCCATGGTGTCATTCTCGGGCTGCAGGCGTACGCGTCCCTGCTCCTTGTAGAACGTCTTGACGGTCGCTGAACCATCAATCATGGCCACGACAATTTCGCCGTTCATGGCACTCTTTTGTTCACGGACGATGATGTAATCGCCATTGAAGATGCCGACATTGATCATTGAGCTCCCATGCACCTCAAGGATAAAGGAACCCTGATCAGTGGCGATTTCGGTCGGGATAGTAAATGTGTCTTCGATATTCTGCTCGGCCAGAATGGGAATCCCAGCCGCGACGCGACCAACGAGCGGTAGTGAGACAGTTCCGCGAGGTGCGGTGGGCTCGTCAGATTTAGAAATTGAGACAGAGGAACCGTCCTCGTTAAAGAGTTCCAGGGCGCGCGGTTTGGTGGCATCGCGCTTGAGTAGCCCGCGCGCCTCCAGGGCAGATAGATGGGCGTGCACGGTGCTGGGGGAGGAAAGGCCCACGGCAGAAGCCATCTCGCGCACGCTGGGCGGATAACCCTTCTCCTGCTGATATTCCTTGATGAAGTCGTAAATTTGCTGCTGACGCTTGGTAATTTTGCGAGCCATCAGGGCATCCTCTCTACCCATGTCAAACAAATGTTCGAATTTTGCTTGACAGGAACAACTGTTCGAAGATAATAATAACCGAACATTCGTTCTCGCGCTAGACTTTTTTGTCCGCGCGGCTTGATAAAACTGTTCTCAGCAAAACACGCGAGAGGAGAACATGATGAACGCAACGAATATGGTCCAGGGAAACCTCGCCCTTAAGCTTGAGACGCCTGCGGAACCCACTTTTACGGTTGTTCAGGGTGGCCGCTCCGGCTTTCAGCCTTTGACCGTAAAGCCTACTCGCAATCAGCAGGCTGCAGTCGCGCCGGCCCGCGTTGCCCTGAAGGTCCCGACGATTGTCGCTGTTGCCGTTGCGCTTACGCTCTTCTTTGTCCTCGCTACGTCGGTCTTTAGTGCTCGTCACGCCGCGTATGCCGAGTCCGTTTCCAACGTTACCTATGAGACCATTCGCGTTCAGCCTGGTGATTCTCTTTGGTCGCTTGCTGAGGAATATCCAATCGAAGGCCTTTCCACGCAAGAGACTTCCGACATGATCCGTAACGTCAATCATCTGGAGCATGGTTCGCTCGCCGCCGGTGCGCATCTTAAGGTTCCTGCTCGTTCGTAATCATTATCGCGCTGCGCATGGTACCCTTGTTATCGTTTAAGAGGAGGTACCATGCGCTGTCCCAAATGCGGCAAGGCACATACTCGCGTCGTTGATTCCCGTATGCAGGAGTCAAACAACACCATTAAGCGCCGTCGCGAATGTTGCTCGTGTAGCTATCGCTTTACAACGTTCGAGCGATGCGAAGACCCAATCGAGGTCATTAAGTCGGACGGAACAAAGCAGCGGTTCGATCGCAATAAGCTGCTCGTCGGCTTGATGCGCGCCACCATCAAGCGCGATATCGACACTAAGAAGCTCAATGAGATTATCGACGACATCGAGGTCGAGCTGCGCTCTCGCACGCTGACGGCCGTCACGTCGCATGAGTTGGGTGACATGGTGCTCAAGCGCTTGGCCAAGATCGACAAGGTGGCGTACATCCGCTTTGCCTCGGTCTACCGCGATTTCAAAGACGTCGATGAGTTTCTGCAAGAGCTCGACAAGCTAAGGTGATTCCATGTCCAACATTACCGTCAACATAAAGCGTCTCGACCCCACCGTCGAGCTTCCCAAATACGCCCATCCCACCGATGCCGGCTTGGATCTGCGCTCCAACGAGGACTGCGTCCTGAAGCCCTTCGAACGCCGTCTGGTCTCTACTGGGCTGGCCATCGCCCTGCCCGATGGCTACGCCGGCTTCGTCCAGCCCCGCAGCGGCTTGGCCATCAAGCAGGGCCTGTCTATAGTCAACACGCCGGGCCTCATCGACGCCCACTACCGAGGAGAACTTAAGGTTATCCTCATCAATCTGGATCCCACCAACAACATCCAAATCAACAAAGGCGATCGCATAGCCCAACTTGTCATCCAAGAAGTCCCCACGGTTAACCTCATAGAAGTAGAAGAACTAGACAAAACCGACCGAGGCAACGGAGGCTTCGGCTCCTCCGGCGTCGCCTAGGGGCGCTCATATCCCTCCCGCCCGCCTCTCACACATATCATTCCATGCTCAAACATTCTCGCTTCGCTTCGCTCGCTGCGAAACTGCGCGTGGAACGATATGTGTGAGAGGCGGGCGGGCGGTTACTCGCTTGAAAACAAAAGTCTTTCTAGTAAGCCGATGCGATAAAGGGACGCCTCCTTTGTCGCATCGGCTTACTGTATTTATTTTTTCTGGTTCCCTTTTGCAGATTCTACTGGTGGGGAATCTGGTATAGCCGCTAGTACGTTAACGTAGCTTGCCTGTGGGAGGCCCCTATATATCGTCCCGCGCGCAGTTTCGCAGCGAAGCGAGAATGTTTGAGCACGGGATGATATATAGGGGCCTCCCACAGGCAAGCGGACATTAAGACACTAGCGGATATGCGCAGGTTTTCCGCCCCAGTAGAAGCGGCAGAAGGCTCGTTTGCGCTTTTGGGGTTTGCCTACGAGCTCCATGGTTGCGATGGCGATGTCCTCCGCTGCGCGTGGACGGCGCAGGACTTCGCCGTTGATGAGTAGGGCTTTGAGCGACTCAGGGTGGTCGTGCAGGTGACGAAGCGTCACGATGAGTTCTCGTGCGGTGGTGACATGCATGCTGGCGCCCATGCCGGTGAGCATCGTGGTGTTTGCCTTTTCCTGGCCATAGGACTTGCCCAGCAGGATCATCGGCAGATGAGCGCACAGGCACTCGGTGACGGTGAGTCCGCCCGATTTGAGAATTGCCAGGTCGCAGCCGTGCATGAGGGCCGCCATGTCGTCCACGTAGTCCAGAACCGTGACGTTTTCGAGCTTCATGGCGTCGAAGAGCGTCTTGAGGCGGGTGGCGTATTCCTTATCCTTGCCCGGCAAAAAGACAAAATGCATGTCCTCAAAGCTGCGCAGGAAGGGGAGTGTGTGGTCCATCGCCGCGCGAAAGCGGACGTACGGTTGAGGCAAGCTGGCACCGGCCATTACCAGCACGACGGTCTTGTCGATGGGGAGATTGAACTTGCTCAACTCATCTTCGCGTTTGTAATCTGAATCGAAACCGGCTCGGATGGGGATGCCCGTTATGCGGATCTTTGACTCGGTAACCTTGCGCGGGCGCAGCGTTTCGGCCATAAACTCGTTGGCCACACAGAATAGATCGGTGTCCTTGTGGGGCCACCAGCCCTCGACTTCGTAGTCGGTCGGGACGCAGATGACCGGATAATCGATACCTGTAATTACGCGGGCGCCCACGGCAACGTTGGCTGCCGTGATGTGCGTTGCGACCACGGCTATGGGCCTGCGGTTACGAATATATTCGTTGAAGGCGGGGAACATAATTCGTGACCATGCTGTGCCGCCGCCCCAGAGCAGATGTCCTGTAAGCGTATATCGCCAGGTCAGGTCGTAAATGGGACGCGTGGCGCCGGTAAACGACGCTGCTGTTTTATTACCATCGAACCTAATGCGTCCAAAATCGAGGATATCTAGGACTTCGATCTCAATATCCTCAGGGATTCCTTTGGTGCCGCGGATAAGGTCAAATGCTTGTGCAATCGCGTTGGCGGCGGCTTTGTGGCCCGATCCAACCGATGCGTGCACAATGGTTACCAGGGGTTTTTGTGCAGGTAAAACGGTCATTTGCTCCGGTTGGGGAGTGGCTTGCATGGGCAGGGGAGCGCTATTGCCCGTCTGCGTTTGATCCATCGATAACTCCCCTTCAGCTTTGTTACGCGATTTAACATTGTAGTGCATGAGTGTCATGTTCACGTAAATTTGGGTATGAGCGCAAAGAACGTCAATGTATCGACGAGAGGATATTCCATGACTACCGATCAGACGATTGATGTTGCGATTATCGGTGGAGGCCCCGCGGGCTATGCTGCCGCCATTTACGCTGCGCGTGCCAACCTGACGACGACCGTGATTGAGCAGGGCATGTCGGGTGGACAGATCGCCACGACCAATGAAGTCGAGAACTATCCGGGCATTCCGCTCTTGAGCGGCGCCGAACTCGGCGAGCGTTTTCAGCAGCATGCAGAGGGCCTGGGAGCACAGGTCGAATGGAGCATGGTTACGGGTATCGATTACGATGCCGATGCAGCGCTGTTTACGGTGCATCACGATATGGGCGATACGCTTGCCTCGAGCGTTATCGCTTGCATGGGTGCCACGCCGCGTCCGGCAGGTTTCGCTGGCGAGGATACCTATCGCGGTCGTGGCGTTTCATATTGCGCAACATGTGACGGCATGTTCTTCCGCGGCAAACAGGTCTTTGTAATCGGTGGTGGCAATTCGGCATGCGAAGAGGCACTGTTCCTGTCAGACATTGCCAGCAGTGTGACCATCGTGCTGCGCCGCGACCAGTTCCGTGCGCCTGATGGTGTTGTTCAGAAAGTACTCAAAAAGGACAATATTACAGTTAGGTACCAAACTAGTATTGTTCAGCTTTCTGGTGAAGCGATACCCATGACAATTACGTTCAAGGACAATGCGAGCGGCAAAACGCAAGCCGAGACCTTTGAACCTGGCTCATTTGGCATTTTTGTCTTTACCGGCACGCAGCCACATACCGAACTTGTTGAGCATCTAGTCGATCTGGCTCCCGACGGCGGCATCCTTACCGACGATTCGATGGCTACCCGTACGCCCGGCTTATTCGCAGCCGGCGATATCCGTTCCAAGCGTTTACGCCAGGTTGTGACCGCCGTTTCGGACGGAGCCATAGCAGCAACCAGCGCATACGCTTTCCTACGCGGATAAGTACGATAATATATCTTATGTAAGGTTGCTATCTTTAAACAAAGTGGTTGGACGATGCATCAATGTGCAGTCCAACCACTTTTACTTAGCGGCTATGTGGTATGCAAAACTAGATAACCTAGAATACAATATAGCAAACGAACGGAGGCCTCTGATGAACCACGTCAAACATGTTATCCCGATGTCCGATACGTCGGTCGGCATTAAGCCGGAGGATATTCAACCGACGGTACTGCCGGACGCATTTATTCAGTCCGATATGGTGGGTAAACTTAACACTTTGAGCCTGCCACGCTATGACCAGCTGCCCAACGTATCGCTCTATCGCGATCAGGTTATTGAATATGTTGCGCAGTGGATGGAGCCGCTTTCGATTTGCGTAGAGCAACCCGTTATCACGCCATCGATGATCAATAACTACGTGAAGGTCGGCCTCGTTCCTGCTCCGGTTAAAAAGCAGTATGGCCGTGAGCAGATTGCGCGTCTCATCGCTATTTGTATCTTTAAGCAGGTGCTGCCTATCGCTGCGGTTCAGGCGCTTTTTAATATTCAGCGCTTGAGCTATGACGCTCCGACGGCTTTCGATTATGTAGTCGATCAACTTGAGGCATCGATTCGTGCGGCGTTTTCCGTCGAGCAGACTCCCGTGCCCGATACCGCACATCAGGTTACGCGCGAGTCGCTGCTTGTACGCAGTGCAGTATCGTCCTTCGTTTCGAAGGCCTACCTGATGAGCTATCTAAAGTTCAATGGGTTTAATAGCTAACCGAGGTATAAAACGGGCGGGATAAGAGGCCAGTGGCCCCTTATCCCGCCCGTGCGTTTGTCTAGTTGGACATTATCGGCCCGAAGCCACGTCCATGCCGTAGCCGATGATGAGGCCGTGCATCTCGGCATAGTATGAATCTAACCCGTTACAGGGCATGATGATAGTCTTGGAGCCTGGCCAGCGCTCCACAATGCGGCTGGCAAGCGCCTGGGCTCCGGCTTCGTTCTCAACGTGATCGATGATGATCTCGCCGCCCGTGAAACCCTCGGCCTCCATGGTGTCGACAATCTTGGTGAGCATCTTCTTTTCGCCACGCGTGTGCCCAACGAGTTCAATTTCGCCCGCTTCGCTCGCCGTGCCCAAAATGCGGATATTGAGCTTGTTGGCAATAACGCCGGCCGCCTTGGGGATACGTCCGGCCTTCGCAAGGTTTTCGTAATTGCACAAACTAAAGAGGATCTTGCTGTTCTGCTCCAAGCTATCGAAATAGGCGCAGGCGTCCTCAAAGGAGACGTCCGGGTTACTTGCAAGATAGCGATCAAACAATAAGAATATCAGGTCCATCTTGCCGCCCGCTGCCCGCGAATTGACCAGGTGAATCTGACGGTTGGGCTCTTCGGCAAGCACCATGTCACGTGCGGTGGCCGCGGCATTGTAGCTTCCCGAGACGCCCTCGGAGATGGGCATGCAGATCGTCTTGTCGGCGAGCTTAAAGAGCTCGGCCCACTCCCCTACGCTTGGGCAGGCGCTCGAAGAAGCGCTCGACTCCGCCTGCACGGCGCAATTGAGCTCGTGAACATCGAGCGAGAGGTCGTCAACGAATTCACGCTCCCCCACTCGGATCTTAAGGGGTGCAAATGCAAAGGTGGTATGAGGTGCGGTTGGTTGCCAATCGCGAAGATTGCAGCTCGAATCGGAGATAAGTGCCCAGCTCATTGAGGGTCCTTTCTAATTGTTCCCCAACAATTATAGCCATCTTTTTGATTGATCAGTACGGCTATCTAGTTTTGAATACTAGATAGCCGTACTGATCATATGCCAAACGGTAAGGGAAAAAAGAATGGGCCTCGTGACTCAAGATCGCGAGGCCCACGTTCGTTCGCTGCAGTAATAAATTAGTAGCGCACGAAAATGTAATTGTTGTTCATGCCAGCAGCGACGGAGCTGATGATGACGCCCGTTTTGTAGTCGGAAGCATGGATCATCTGACCATTACCGATATAGATGCCTGTATGGTAGGAGTTAACCACAACATCGCCGGGTTGCGGATCGGACACGCGGGTCCAACCCATGAAGGTGCCGGTGGTGCCCAGGCGGCAATAGCGGCCCGTGAGGCAATAGCTTACAAAACCGGAGCAGTCAAAGCTGTTCGGTCCAATGCCGCCCCAGGAATAAGCGTATCCGAGCTTGCTGTAGGCGCGCGAAACAACGGTACCGCCGTCAACGGACTGGCTCGGTGCGGAAGGCGTCGGAGTCGGAGCGGGCGTCACGGGCTGCGGCGTGGGGGCAGGAGCGGGCGCGGGCGCGGGCGTGTTGCCGCCGCCGTTGTTGGTCGTACCGCCACCATTGTTGGTGTTCTCGGTCGTACCGGCAGTGTCGTTGCTCACCGTGGCCTTTTCGGCGGTGCTGGCATTGATGCCAGCCTGAAGCGCGGCGTTGGCCTCGGCCTCGGCAGCAAGCTCGGCCTGCAGCTGTGAATCCAGGGAGTTCACGACACTCTGGGCCTCAGCCTGCTGGGCATTGAGCTCGTCGACCTTCTTCTGCGTCGCGGCGACGTTCTTCTCCTGCTCGGTCTGCTTATCGGTGAGCTGCTGCTTAAGGTCCTTGACCTCCTGAATGGTCTGGGCCTGCTTGTCGGAAACCTTGCCGTAGTAGAACAGACGGTTGAGCATGTCGCCCAGATCGTCGACGCCCGTCAGAACCTGAAGGAGACTCAGACCGCCAGTCTTGTACTCACCGGCAACGTAGCTCGAAAGCTTTGCCTGACCCTCGGCAATCTCTTGCTGCTTTTGCGTGATCTCGCCTGCAGTCTGATCAAGCTCCTGCGTCTGTGCGGAGAGTTCTTCATGAATTTGCTGGGTTTGGGTGCCAATCTGCTCGAGTTTGGTACGAGCAGCGGCAAGGTCGGATGCGGTATCGGCATAGGCCGGAGCCACGAGGCCCAGGCCCAAAACACAAGCGAGGGTTGCCGTAGCAGCGCAGCGTGCCATGTTTTTGTGCGTGTTTGCTGTGCGCATGTAGCTTCCTTTCCAGTAACTAAGGGTAACGGCTAGTCCACCGTCACCAGGCTAAAGAGCTCCACATCGTCATCAGACGGCGTGAGCTTCTCGCGCGGGTTGAGAAACGCAAGCTCAAGGATACAACCGTAACCGACAAGCTTTGCGCCCATATCTCGCACCAGTTTACCTGTTGCCTCGACGGTTCCGCCCGTCGCGACCAAGTCGTCCAGAATCAACATGGTATCTTTAGAGCTGATAGCGTCGGCATGGATCTCAATGGAATCCGTTCCGTACTCGAGCTCGTAGCTCTGGCTCACGGTCTCGCGCGGTAGCTTGCCCGGTTTACGTGCGGGAACAAAGCCGGCGCCAAGGGCTACAGCCACCGGTACGCCAACCATAAAGCCGCGAGCCTCGGGGCCCACGACCTTGGTGATTCCCATGCCGGCAAAGTGCTCGGCGAGGGCATCGGTCATGGCTTTGAGCGCCTCGGGATTGCCAAAGAGCGGCGTGATGTCTTTAAAGATGACTCCGGGCTCGGGATAGTCGGGGATGTCGACGATTTGAGATTCGAAGTCGTACATTGCATGACCTTTCAATGGGTTGCCGGATAAGCGGCAGCTGTTATTTGCCCGCGGTGGCGGTGCCGGATTGCGAAGGGGTGACGACCTTGAGCGGCTTTACGAGGGAATCCTCGTGCGAAGCCGGCGCGCCTATCTCTTCGTTTTTGGCCTTGGTGGACTCGGAGCGAGTGATTTCCTCATCGAGTGCATCGATGTCGGCGTCTTCGACCACGGCGTTGAGCGACTCAAAAACGCGGTTCTTGAGCAGCGCAGTGTGCACACCTTCCGTCAGGTCGTGAAGCTTCTTAAACGCACGCTCGAGCTTGGCGTCGCGCTCGTCATCGGAGGTATCCATTCCGAGCATGCTCACGAGCACCTGCTCAAACATCGAGGACTCGCGGTTGGCGGAAGACACGTACTGACGCAGGTTGCGCGGCTCGATATGGAAGCGTGACAGCTCGGAGCAGTAGCGGATGATCGGAAAATCGCGGCCATCGACAAGCTCGCGATTCTGCGGACTCTTGATGATGCGAATGAGGTCGTTCTCGGCGAGTGAGCGGATAAACGAAATCTCGACGCCCAGCATATCGGGAATGGTCTCGATGGGATGCAGCTTTTGCTTAGTCTCCTTGGGCTCCGTCTTGAGCGGAACATCGGACAGCAAGCCCACCTCGTAAGCGAGCGTTGACAGGTCCGTGGCGTTTTCCAAGCGCTGCTTAATCACGTTGAGCGGCATGTAGCGGGTCTTCTGCAAGTGCAGGATGACCTCCAGGCGATCAACGTCCTCCTTGGAGTACTGACGGTATCCCTTAGGCGTACGATGAGGGGTAATGAGCCCCTCATCCTCTAGAAATCTAATTTTTGAGTTCGAAAGATCGGGGTATGCGCCTCGAAGTAGGTTGACGACTTGGCCGATACTCAGATAGTTGCGTTCGGCCATGCCCTACTCACCGGTTTCGATGCGCTCCGGCGTGCTCTCGTGGTAGATGAGCGTAAACGTACCGATCTGGACGGAAGAACCGTCGTGCAGCGGGGCTGCGTTGACAATGGCGCCGTCGACCCAGGTGCCATTGAGCGAGCCCAGGTCCTCGATGCGAGCGCCGAGGCCCTCGCGAATAATGCGCGCATGGCTGCGCGAAACGGTCATGTCGTTGAGGAAGATGCCGTTCGCGGGATCGCGACCGATGGTGGTCACGTCGTCCTCGAGCTCAAAGGCGGCACCAGTCTGCGGACCCTTGACGATGGACAGAACGGGGGCGGTGATGCGCACGTTGGCCATGAGGTCGGGAACGGTGACGTCGCTTGAAGGCACGCGGAATACGCAGGTAGCGTCAGCAGTCTTATCATTCTGAGGCATATTGTTAACCATGTTGTCCATGACAACCCCTAACTTATCGCGGACGTGCCGCAAATAATGAACCGTACGTAATCATACCCCAACGAATCAGTCTTCGATTTCAGGGTTCAGAAAGTCGATGTCCTCGTCCTCGGGATGCGTGAGAGCCTGTTTAATGGCCGCTCCGCCCTTAATGGAGTAGATGACAGCGGTGAGCATGGAGAAGATCACGCCGCCGTACACAAAGAAGATGCCGAGGGGCACCGAGCTTCCGTTGAGGCCCGGGAAGGCCGTAAGGGTTGAAGGTAAAAGATGCAGGCCGTCAATAACGGGGAACCCGAGCAGCATAAGCGAGAAGCCGGTCATGAGCAGCGCTGTGGCAATCTTTCCGGGGAAGACGACATCGATGGGGCGACGGTGATAATGACGAACGATAAGCGTGCCGATGCCCAGATAGATGTCGCGGCCAATAATGAGCACGCAGACCCAGATGGGCAGTTCTCCGCGAACCACCAGTCCCAAGACGCCGGTGAACAGCAGCGCACGGTCGCAGATGGGATCCATGACCTTGCCGAGCCACGAGACCGTCTTGGTCATGCGGGCGATCTGACCGTCCATCCAGTCGGTGGAGGCGGCAACGGCGTAGATAACGATGGCGATGACGCGGTTGTTATCCGTCACAAACAGGTACAGAAATACCAGGGTGAGGATCAGGCGCGTAAAGGTGATGAAATTGGAGATCGTAAAGATCTTATTCGACGGGTAATCGGAAGTGCCGATAAGCCCCTTTTTGATCTTCTTTTTGATGCCCACAGGACTCCCCCGCTGGTTAACGACAAAACTTTCGATACTATACCCGTTCCGGCGATGTCTATCCAGCGTAAGCATAGAGAGTCCAGACATGTGGAGGGCGCTTTTAGGCGGCGGGGATTTCGCATTCGTGTACATCAGCCTCCAAACATGTCGAAAAATGTCGATTTTGGTGGCTGATGTACACGTTTTGATTCGGTGGTTACATCGAGCGGGAACGTTGTTGCTTTAAGCAAAATAATCATGGTGATTAAAACAAAAAAGGTCAGGCACTAGGTGCCTGACCTGCAAACTTCTGGTCGGGACGACTGGATTCGAACCAGCGACCCCTTGACCCCCAGCGGGGTCAGAATGACCCTGACCTGTGCTAATTTTACCTGTGCTAATTTTGTTAAAACACGCGCAAATAGCGCAAGTAGCGCATTTCCGCGTATGTAAATTTTACCAGCTCAGCGCGGTTTGTCCAGATAGCATATTATCGGCTTCGAGGAGCGCGGTGCAGCCGATGACTTAATCAACGGGGGTAGGAGCCCCGAATCGTCGTCTCTCTGGGTTCCCGCAGGTGGGCCCTTCTGTTTCTAATCAACTGCGGATTCAGGAGCTATGTGGTCAATATAATACCGTTGAACCCGCGTATCGATACCGTTCAGCCATTCGCCTCGCCCCCATCTTACGCATCTTCATCCGGTCTGTTACTTTTAATCTAACAATTCTTTGAGGAACGTAGGTGCTTCCAAATGTACTGTCGACTTCTTCTCAAACTAATCCTAAGAGACAGGGCCGTATGGATCTCTACGCTCGTTCTTGCTGTAGCCTTCTCCATCCCCATTGCGTTCAATTCACCCATCTACGGGCCCTTCTTTATGAAGCAGGGCATGCAGGGCTTTGTCGACGCATTCAATACGCGCGCGCCCCAGGCCAGCGGCACAGACCTATCGCCAGAGCAGCAAGATGACGCGGAGCTTGCAAGATACGCGAACGCCGCCCTCGCCGCTCAAACCGACGCCGCCTTTCTCGATTCTGCCGAGAGCTACTACGCGCTCATGGGCGAAGGCTTCCAATCCGGGTCCATCGTGGGAGACCGAGAGACCAATGACGCAGACCTCGCGTATTGCCGCGCCCTGAGCAGCTCCGGCATCACGGATATCCCGGCCTCCGCAAACGACCTGCCATTCCTTTCCTTCCTGCCTTACGCCATTGCCACGGCGCCGTCTTTCCTTCCCTTCATCCCCTTCCTTCTCTCGTCGATACTCCTGCTCGGGGCCACAAGGCCTGCGACCCTGGCGGCGAAGGCGCCCGTGCCCAAATTCCGGCGCCTTATCCAGATCGTGTTTTCGATAATCGCCGCGGGGACCGCGATGCTCCTCGCCGGCCTCGCACCCGGGGGCATTTGCGCCTTGGCCCTAAACGGCTTCGGGCAAATTGGGTACCCGATCGCCTTCTTCCATGACGGCGCGCTTGCCACCACGACCGCGGGAGACGTCTTCACAGCCCTGCTTCTCGCGCTGCTTGCGGGCGGAACCTTGATATCCGTTTGCTCCGCCGTCCTATCGACCGCAACGAGGCGCGTCCTCGCGGGCCCCCTTGCCTCCGCGCTGCTTGTCGCGGCCCCGGCATTCCCGTTACTGTCCGATTCGGCGCTGGAGCATAATGCCGCGCTCAATCTCCTGCCGCTGGCCGTGTTCTCGCCTATCGAGGCAACGGGTTACGTGGGATGCTTCCCGACGGAATTCATTGGCTCCGGTTCGGGCAGCGCATCGATGCTTGCCGTGGCCCTGGCATACGTCGCGGTCCTTTTTGCGGTCGGCGCCGTTGCGGCACGTTCGCCCAAACAGGCTGGACCCGCGAAAAAGCACCATGGGCTCGAGCTTCTGGACGCGAGCGTGGGATACGGGAGTACGACGATACTTTCAATCGGATCGCTTTTCCTGAGCCCGGGAACGGCGGCGGGCCTCGTTGCCCCCAACGGCTCGGGGAAAACCACCCTTCTTGAAGCGCTGTCGGGCCAATTTCCCACCCGCATCCGCTCGGGAAGCCTGGTGGCAGACGGAATCTGCCAACGCCGATCAGCCGAATTTGCAGAACTCGTCTACCTGAGCTCTTCGGGCAGCGCGGATCTCTACCCCACGCTATCGGCCCTCGAGCACCTTGCTTTCGTTAGGGAGGCGTGGAAATCGGCCGCCGACATCGACTCGCTCTGCAGCTCCCTCGGAATCTCCCCATATCTCGACAAGCCGACCCGTAAACTCTCGACAGGAATGAAGCAGCAGGTAAAGCTTGCCATGGCGATAGCGACCGGTTGCCCGTACCTCATCCTCGATGAACCGCTGAACGGCCTCGATCCGGGAAAGCGGAAAACCTCCTGCGACGCGATGCGCAGCGAGGTGGCGCGGGGACGAAGCGTGCTCATTTCAAGCCATCTGCTCGACGACCTGGCAGACCTCACCAACTCGTTCTACTTCATCGAGGCCGGCACGCTCGTGGAAAAGATCAAGTCGTCCTCGCAGACGCTCAAGCAGGAATACCTCGATACATACGAAGGAGGTGAATGACATGATAGGCAAGAGCTATGCAAAGATAGCGATTGTTGGCTTTGTACTTTGTCTTGCAATGGTGCTATGTGCATCGTTTGCGAGGTATAGGTCCGAGCAGTCGTTCATCGATGGCGCTGAAAACGGTTTTGGCATAGACGGGATGTATGTCAACGATGGCGCGACCAGGCCGTCTATGGCGATTCTTGCAGGCGAAGATATGGAATGGCAAATCTGTAATGGCGATGGCTCTTGTATGAGTGGTCGTTTGGCCGCAACGAGCGATCCGAATTCGTTCGATCTTCTCGACAATGATGGATCGGATTGCGGTTCAGTTCACCTGTCGTATGCATCGCGAGACGGGATGGACGGCATTCTCTACGTCTCCCACGAGACTGGCGATTTCAAGATGCGCAGGACTAACCGAGTGCCGGCTTTTATCGAGGAGTGAGAACTCCCGGCGGTCTGCCGATCAGGCCGCCGGGGTATCGAACCCCGCATTCATCCGTACACACACGGATTTTCCTCTCCTTTAGTCCGACGAATAGGGTTGCCGTAAAGTAAAGGGCGGAAATGCAGTCTATGGCAAGCAAAACGAGTTCCTTGGGCGGTTTCAGCAAAAGGTCGCTAGCAAAGAGTAATGCAAGCAGGGCAAAGCCGATTGTGACCAAGTATCTCGATTGATTTTGCGACAGCATGGCAACTGCCTTTCAGAACATGCAAGTGAAAAGTCGGTACGATGTCATTGCGGTTGCAAACAAGCCGCCGTCAGGACCGGTTGTCACGAGACCGGCGATAACGCATTTTCTCGGTTTCCAGCTCATGACAGACCCCTCTCTCATGGTGCAACGCATACATTATGAGATATGCACATTATCTCGCTAATCAATTTCAATATCCATCATCCAACTAAAGAATACTGACTCACTGGTTCAGCGACGATGCGTTTTTACCCTCGCGTTCCCACTCGCCGCGTCGGCGGTCGGAAGGGTCTCCGTCTCGCAATCAGCGACCTTGTAACCGTATCTGTCGAGCCAGGCGGCAAGCACGTCCCAATCGACGCGCTTGCCGCCTGGCGCGTGCTGCATCACGAGGCCTCCGGCGACCATGAGCGCGTGGATATGCCCTCCTTGCAGGCCAGCGATGATCCCGCCGGTGCATACGATGCCAGGTCGCTGTGCCGGCATGGCGCAAACGTATTGGCCTTTGTGCCCCTTTTGGCAACTTTAGCATGGCTGTAGGTTAAACCAACCCACAGCCATGAGCACGTTAACGTAGTACTATGCTAATTACACGGATAAGGCAGGGGTATTTTTCTTTGGCGAATAAATTTGTATTTTATGGCAAGGGGAGTGGCGTTAAGGTTTTCATCGCTATATCAGTTGCCGTGTTCGCATTCTCTGCGCTATTTCTAAAAGTGGAGCGTTGCCAAAAAGATAGCGGAGGTGACTATTCACATTTGTGGTTCGTGAGCGGATTGGTGTTGAACGTTGACAGCTCTGGCGATTTTACCATGTCGGTCGAAAGCGAATATCCATATAACGACGGGTCTGATCGTCTGACCATTCTGGTTGATTCAGAACATACGCGCTATGTAAGCGATAGCCCCGTGAGCGTTGGGTCTAAAGTCAAGGTAGGCTATTTTCTCGATTCCCGAAAGAAAAATACGATTCGCTGCTCTTCTGTGGATGTGTTGGAATAATTTTTGAGTAACTATCAGTAAAAAGCTGCGAGCAAAGGCCGCTCCACGTGGGGCGGCCTTTTTGGTGGATAGACGTTGCGGAGGATGATTGATTGACGTTTTTACTCCGCATGGAAATCGAGTGAGGATTCTGTTCCGCGAGGGGCGTGTTTTGAGGCTCTTGGCGGTACGTAATTCTCGTTCGGCGTCTTGACGGGACAAAACCCTCGGTTGACTTTTTGAAGCGTCCCTAGAATCAGCTGTTACGATAAAAACGGGGGGGGGTAACTCCGCGGACACGGCCTAGCGCGCTGCCATCCAGTGCCGATTCTGCCATACTCGCAATTCGGCGAGGATGAGGAGTATGAATTAATCGGGGCTTATAGGACAAAATGTGTGTCCTATAAGCCCCAAGGATGACGATTCCAATACGGATGACGACACCAAAACCGGCATCGACGGTTCCATGGACGATTCGGATTCCAAATAGGCCCTGTTAGTTGATCTACTTCTTTGCCGGTGTCGTATACGAAACCGCTATACCCGCGGCAATTGCCATGAGACAGCTCGCGATGAATCCGAACTCATACTTCAAAACGTTTGTTGCGGTCAGGGCGATAATCAACACGGTCGCAATTTGCAGAATTATCATTATTGCGAAGAGATTGATTCCTTGTTTGGCCGAAGTCGCTGAGTGAGTTTGGCTTTGTTGATTCAGGTTGTAGCTGACAACAAAAGCGACCAGTTCGCTTGATACGGGGCCGACTACATAGAAAAAGATTGCGTCAATGAAGCCTATAGTGTTGTAAGTTGTTTCGCCGGAAAAAACAGCGTATAAAGCATATCCAAATCTTGGCTGATTCATGTATGAGTACGAAAAGACGAAGAGCGTCAATATTGCTACTACCAGAAGTGCATTCAGGACAAATCGTTTGCTTTTCATCGATCGCTCCTTCCGGGTGACTCTTATTTGTAATTCTACAGCATCCATTTGTTTTCCAAAGAATTTGACTGTCCTAAATAACATGCACTTTCGCTGGAGGGTCGCTGTTTGGCGGCCCTCTTTTTTGCACAGGCGCGGTGGGATGGTAATAATCGGGCGGGAGTCAGCCGCTCTGATAGAATCGTCCTTGCTGTCGGCAGCCCTCGTGCCGGGCAGAGCCCTCCATCCGATGGGAGGTGATGCCCATGACCGATTTCACCGAGCTCGTGAAGCTCCTGACCGCTTTGGTCTCGCTCCTCACGGCCCTTGTCGGCCTTTCCAAGGCACTCAAGCAGGGCTCGAAGCCCAAAAAGAAAGGCCACCGTCGCTAGGACGATGACCCAACTTCATTAAGCAACGGCTCTGCCCAGCTCTCTACAACTTGGGCTGCCGTCGGAACCATTTTACCCTCCTGACGAGGAATTCGTCCATATTTCAAAAACCAAATTGCGTTTGCTATCGAAGCCTTGATTATCAACTTCATCCGAACACCTCCCACATTCATCCGCACATGTGCGGATGAATGTGGGAACCCGATACCCTGAGGGCCGGACCCGCCGGCCCCGGGAGATCGGAGGACGGCCGGTCCGGAAAGAGGAAGAAGGGTTCCGCGGAGGCGGCCCCGAGGGCCTACGGCAGGCTCACCAGGCACGAGCGGGACACGGTCCAGAGGATGCTGGAGCGCAGGGCCTCGTGCAGGGAGATCGCCAGGGAGCTGGGCAGGTCGCCCTCGGCGGTGAGCGCCGAGGTGGCGTCGCACAGGTTCGTGACGGCGCCGAAGTCCAGGCGCGGCGAGCGCGTCGACGGCTCGGCCGACCTGTCGGCGGCCTGCCCACGCCTGGCGGCGTGGCCGCGCTGCTGCAACGGGTGCGGCCGGTACCGTGCGATCGGCTGCAAGCGCCGCCCGCACGTATTCTGTGTTTCGTCAAGAGGATTTGAGCAAAAAGAGCATCGGAAATTGAGCAGTCGCAGCATCGGAAGCGCGCACGCTTTTTGAGCGGCTAGCCCTCCTGCATGAGGGCATGGCGGACGCGGTAGGACTCGCCGCGGAACTGGACGAGCCTCCCGTGGTGGACGATGCGGTCGATCACGGCGGCGGCCATCTGGTCGTCCCCGAACACCGACCCCCACCTGCTGAACTCCAGGTTCGCGGTGATTACCACCGACTGCCTCTCGTATGCGTCGGCGAAGATCTGGAAGAGCAGCCTCGCCCCGTCCGCGTCGAGCGGGAGAAACCCGAGCTCGTCGATGACGAGCAGGCGGGCCTTGCCGATGAGCGCGGCCTCCCGGTCGAGCCTCCCGTCGTCGCGGGCGCGCCCCAGGCGCATCACGAGCGAGGACGCCGTGAAGAAGCGCGCCTCGAGCCTCCTCTCGCACGCCAGCGCGCAGAGGGCCGACGCCATGTGCGTCTTACCGGTGCCGACGTCGCCCATGAGCACGAGGTCCTCCCTGCGCTCGACGAAGTCTAGCGCGAGCAGCGACTCGCGCCCCATGTCCTCCGGCCACGACACGGCCGACCAGTCGTAGCCGTCGAAGGTCTTGGGCGCCGGCAGCGCGCAGCGCCTGAGCAGCGTCGCGCGCTTCGAGGCCTCGCGGCTGGACCTCTCCGCCTCGAGGTAGCCCGCCAGGTACTCCACCTGTTTCGGGGTGCCGAGCCTCGACCACTCCTCCAGGACGGCGGTGGTGAGCGAGCACGACCGCCCGGCCTCCACGACCCTGCGGGCCAGCTCCTCGCTAGCTGCCATCGGCGACCGCCCCCTTCAGGAACCCGTCGTAGACCGACAGGTCGGCCCCGCCGGCCCCGCCGAGAGGGCGCGCGCAGAGAGGGGCGATGCCCCGCTGGCCTAGCCTAAGGGCGAAAACGGAATAGACGGACCGACCGTACGGCTGAGTCTGGGAAGAGGTGCCGGGCGGCGGGCGGAACATGGCCACCGGACCCATCGAAACACATCTCCACCGTTCCTTCAACTGGGAAAACGACGCCCCCGTGGCCTGAATGGGGCCTCGGGGGCGTTCGGCTAACTGCGGGAACGGCTTATCCGCTCAATGTGTTCGGCTGAGATCGGAAATCAACCATATTATGGGCACAGTCGGCAATTGGGTTGGATAGCCTCGCACCGGAGGAATCAACATGAGTACAAGTAGCTACAAACCGCAAAAAGGCCGTGGCCTCCCGTGGCCTTTAGACACGGACGCTCCATCGGTTGCCGATCAGGCCGAGACGCCTAGCGAGATGGAGGCGGCGCTTGACGTTCGACAGGATGAGATTGCAAAGAGCGAGATCCTGAGTGGAATCAACAGGCCATCCTACGACTCATTATTTGCGGTCCCGAAGAATCGCGTCCAGCTTGCGATTCTGATCGTGATTTGCTCCTTCCAGACGTCCAAAGGGCCTAATAGGAAGGATGCCAACGGAAAAGAACTTACAAAAGGTCTTTTCATGCGTCAGGACAAGCTCGAAAAAAAGTCTGTTCGACTCAACCGACTGTATCGAAAGCTCTGGGCGAGCTGGCTCATCGAGGCATCATCATGAAGACCGATGGGGTGTGGGTCATCGTTTGGGCTCAGCTCGATATTCAAGCGCGTGAGGCCGGATGGGATCCGCGCGCGGACGCGGGCGGCGAGGTCGGACGTGAAAGCCGGACCGCAGAGGTATCGAGCGCACGCGGCCAGGGCCTCGAGGGCGCCTGGCGGGTAGGGAGATCCGAGCATGAGGCAGGACAACGCGCAGGCCCGCGAAAGGTTCACGAGCTCCCCCGCGACGCGGCTGGACCCTCGGCTGCCCCTCGTAAAGGATGCAGAAGACACGGTCGAGGTCCGACGGTTCGACCAGGCTGTACCGGCAGTCCGCGTACAGTGCGCAGCCCCTCCCGCGCGGGTCGCCGTCCGAGTCCTCATCCGGCTCATGATGGCGCACCTCAACCCAAAGGCCCTCCAACACGTCGTCGAACCCGAAATCGAGCTCCGCCTGGACGCTCTCGCCGAGCGCATCGCCCAGGGCGAGCTCCGGCACTTTCGTCACACGGCCGTCCAGCCACTCAATCTCTGTCATCGCGCGCATGGTGCAAGCCCCTTCCGACACGGGATTGTCAGCTCAACCCGACCCTTACCCATACGGACGAACATAACTCGCCAAGGGAAGCCCCTGAAGGCCGTGCGCCACAACATGAGGCCGAATCCGCCCCCGGCTGGACAGGCCAACAACGAAGGAGCACACGGAACCGGCGCGGCGTTACAACCGTCCCGGCAAGCATGTCACTTGGCCAAGTCATGATGCCGACAAACCCGGAAATGCTCCAACGGAGCGCCGAACGAGCGTAACAATATAAAGCCGTGCAACACGCGTTGGACGACCGGAACATCCCAAACAAAGGCCTGTCGGTCCCACCTTCAAGCCCAATAGCAAAATGTGCATCAGCGGATTTGCAGCGATACAAGTCTCAACCGTCACCATCACACCGCAGCGCGCCTAGTCCCACTCATCCTACTGCAAATGTCCCAGAACGAGAAAACGACCAGCTTAACATGCCAACCTTTATATCCGCACGCGCGTAATTCAACTCATAAGGACCGGCTATCCCTTACCTGTGACACAATCTCAAACGCACAGAACAGAATCATCAGTCCAATCATCGCATAAGAGGCAGCCGAACCTTCAAGCACTATTCCACAAAGAACAATCTCCGCGCCGCCAATAAGAACTGTTATCAGGCGCTCTGCCTTTTTGCTCTCGCCGCTCGCATAAAAAGGCGGCAAAGCGCACAAGATCACATATAGCCCGGGAAGGGAATACAGGATCGATAGTCCAAGCCCCCCATCAACCGCAGTGTTTTGCGTAAGAATCAACTGAACCCAAACGGCAATTATCACTGAGCAGGTTGTCGATAAAAGAAGACTGGAAATATAGCACGCAACAAAGTCCCGTCGCATTCGAACAGAGAAATCCGCGAACTCTCTTCGCCGCGTGGAAACAATAAGGTACACAGAAATTGCAATAGAACCAATCAGAGAAAACAGCGGAACAACCAGCAATTCAAGCTTATTACCCCATCGATCAACAACACCCCCACTCCAATGAGCGGGAATTGTATCAGGGAGGACTGACCAAGCCGCCCATAGAATCAGAAATGGAAGAATAGAGAGGATGAAAGATGATAACACTGCAGTAATTTTTTTTGAGGCTCTCATCGATTCCGCATCTCCTTGCGCGCCCACATTCCACTCCGCCTTAAATCAAGTATACGTTTTGGAACGGGATGTCACTCCGAACGCCTTACCCTCTTAGTGTGAATGCCGCTGCGGCATTGTTGACTCATCCTTAGTAATCGCGTCTATCCTCTGCAGCATCAGCCAAAGCAATCCGAGAGGAGCCGCACATGCATGCAACGGAAATTCCTTTCGGGGGGGGGTATCTCCCAGATTTACCCGCCGCCCGAAGGGGCAGTCGACAGTCGAGTACGTACTGATCATCGCGATCATCGTCCTGGTGGTGCTGATCGCGGGACCGTGGGTCTCGTCGGCGATCACAAACCAGTTCAACACGGTGGCGGGGACGCTCGGCAACGGAATCTCAAAGGGGAGCTGGGAGTCGGGCGGCACGGGCGGCGGCAACGGGTCGTTGACCGACGCCGACATCGTGGACCCCGTTCACGGGATAGCGTTCGCCGTGTACTCGGAGGACGACCACAGCCTCATGTTCTACAAGCGCCGCGGGGTCCCCAGAGTCGGTGACATGCTCAACAGCCGCCGCGTGACGGCGGTGTATACGGGGTTCGAAAATGGATACGCCACCGCGACCGTGGGAAACGACGGCAAGACGACTGCCCCCTGGTGGACTAACAGAAATAATATCGTGGCCGTAAAGGCCATTGACGATGGCATAGAAATCCACTCGTTGGCATTTTGCTTTCAGTACATGGAGAACTGCAAGAGCTTTGATCTGGCAAAGTTCGACATGTCGAACTGCACAAATCTGCAGCACGCATTCGCGTATTGCGGCAATGCGACTTCCTTCAGTATTTCAAGCTGGGATACGTCCTCGGTCGTCGAATTCGACTCGGCGCTCAAAAACCTTTACAAGGTCGAGGAGATTGACATCTCCGGATGGTCGACGCGGAAAGCCGGCGATTTACGTCTCCTTTTTTCCACCGACAGTTCGCTGAAAAGCGTGAAATATGGACCAGGGTGGAAGACCTCAGATGTTATGGATATGCTCGGCATGTTTAGCTATTGCAAAAATCTAAACCTCGACTGTTCCGATTGGAATGTCCCAACCTATGCCAATCATAGTGACTTCAATCACTGCGCCCCCGGCGTTATCCTCCCGAAGGCGTGGCAGTAGGTCTGAAGAAACAAAACGGCAAGCAGTTTATGTGGCGCGGGCACCCGTGCCGCCGTTGCCTCAGCGGCACGTTACGGGCTAGTCGGTTCGCTTTAACGTACGCTCTGCATGCAATATCAATCCCCATGCGAAGGGAGTGTCGCATATGCATGCAGCGGCAATTAACCTTCGGGGGGGGGTGGGTATCTCCTAGGAATACCCGCCTCCGAGGCCAAGGAGCCATCGAGTACGTTCTGGTCATCGCGATTATCGTCCTGGTTGTGATGATAGCCGGCCCTTGGGTCTCGTCGGCAATCAGGAACCAGTTCAACACGGTGGCGGGAGTATTGGTAAACGGGACAGCAGGTGGGACTTGGGAACCGAGCGGTTCCGGCAGCGGTAACGGCGCGGGTTCCGCGACCGTCCAGGCGGCGCTCGCCAAGGACGCGAAGGACACGCGAAGGACTGGACCCTCGGTGAGCAGAAGGCAGTTGCCGAGGACATCGCCGCCAAGGGCGAGGCGTCGCCCGCCTACGCCAAGGCGAAGGCCGCGATGGATGCCGGCACCGAGTTCTCGATGAAGCTCACCGATGGCAAGACGCTGACTTACCGCATTATCGGCATCAATCATGATGACCCTGCAGGCGGATCCGGCAAGGCGGGCCTCACGTTCCTCACCACCACGACGGGCATTTGGTCCCCCATGAACGCGATTGACACCAACGCCGGCGGTTGGGAGAAGTCTGAACTCCGTCAGAAAATGAACTCCGGCAAGATCTGGAATCTGATGCCCTCCGATTTCCAGTCCAAGGTGAAGGCCGTCAAAAAGCTATCGAACAATGTCGGGGGCGGTGATGAGAACAAGAACGCCGCCGTGACGGCTACCTCGGACAAGCTGTTCCTGCTCAGCTACTCTGAGATCGCCCCCCACCTCCTATTGGGCATCCTATCCCTGGACTTCCTCCGAGGGCACCCAGTACGAGGCCTTCAAAGGCAAGGTGACGGAGAACTATAATCCCAGCTCTGCCATTGCCATTGGCAGCGGTTGGTGGGAGCGTTCGGTGTTTCCGAACGCCTCGAAGGGCTTCCTCCATGTCGACAGCAGCGGCAATCCGTCGGACAGCAACTCCGCGCCGGGCTGGTTTTGCGTCTCCCCCGCCTGGTGCTTCTAGCTTGTCTAGCGCAAAGCCCGCGTTACCCCGCGCGTGCTTTCTTTTGGCGACCGAACGAACGGCTTCAGGTTCATGGCACGGGTAGTCGGATTGAAGAGAAATGGGGTCATACAGCGGCTCTCAGAGCGCCTGCCGCACTCCCCCGCCATTACCTCTGCTGCGTCCTCGTATAGAGTCCATCCTGCCTGGTGTTTCGAGTTCGGGGCGTATACGGTGGGTGGATAATGGATTCACTTCGATGACGGCGTTTACGGGAGCGACCATGGCGATGCGCGAGATCGCGGTCAAGTTCGATGAGGGCGAAATGGCCTTGATTCAGGGCCATGCGGACGCCACGGGCATGACCTTTTCCGAGTTCGTGAGAAGGGCCGCGTTCGAGTAGGCTGAGGACATGGCGGACATCGAGGCCTACAACGAGGCTTTGGACGGGGACGGCGGCACTCGCTACCCGATGGAAGAGGTCGTGCGCATGGCGGTGGAGGCTGAGTGATTGTCCACACGCGTTGTCTGTCTCGGCTCTAAAGGCTTCTCTTGGGCGGGGTTCGGCTTATAGCCAGGTCCCGCTTTTTTGCGGCTTTCAGTTGTCTTTCTGAAGGTATGAAATGGCTGCCTCGATATGAATACGGTCGGCATTCGAAGCGGACGTTATAGCCGCGCTAATAGCGCATGACTTTCTCCCCTGCCGTCATCGTTGCCGCAGCGGCAAGACCGTTGCAAATACTTGGAATAGCCCTACGCTCGGCTCGTATTGCAAACCCCGAGTGAAGGGAGCCGTATATGCATGCAGCGGCAATTAACCTTCGGGGGGGGGGTCGCTCCTGAAACGACCCGCTTCCGAGGGCAATCAATTATCGAGTACGTCCTGATCATTGCCGTCATCAGCCTGGTCATCGTGTTCGCGGGACCCGGCGTGGCCGGAGCCATCCGAAACCAGTTCAACCTGGTCGGCAACACGGTGAACAATGGGACGGTCGGCGGCGTCGAGGGAGGCGCGTCCGGTGGCGGCTCCGCAGGCGCCGATTCCGCGGCCGTCCAGGTGGCCATCGCCAAGGACGCGAAGGACTGGACCCTCGACGAGCAGGAGGCGGTTGCCAAAGACATTGCCAAGAACGGTACATCGTCTATCGCCTACGCCAAGGCCAAGGCCGCCATGGATGCCGGCACCAAGTTCTCGATGAAGCTGACCAATGGCAAGACGCTCGAGTACCGTATCATCGGCATCAACCACGACGACTTGGCCGATGGTAGCGGCATGGCAGGCTTGACGTTCGAGGCGACCAACTCTGCCTTGGGTAGCCAGAGAATGAACGCTACGGACACCAATGCCGGTGGTTGGGATAAGTCCGAGCTCCGTACCCGCCTCAACAGCGGTGACCTCTGGTTGCTCCTGCCCAGCGAGCTCCAGTCAAAGGTGAAACCCGTCACAAAGACAACCGATAACGTTGGCGGTAACGGGGGCGGTGCCCCCTCGGCGACGACCGACAAGGTTTTTCTGCTCTCGGCAACCGAAGTATAAGGGGATATGCAATCTGACGGCATCCAGTACGAGTGCTACAAATCCAAGGGCGTGACGGGGTCGAACTATTCCGGTGCATCAGGCTATAGCCACTGGACTCGTTCCGTGAGACCGCGCAGCTCCACATCCTTTCGCTATGTTCAAAGCGGCGGTATTTGCTACAGCTACAGCGCGACGGACTCGTTTTATGTCCTCCCCGCTTTCTGCTTCTGATCTCTTTCATCGCAAAGCCCTCGCAATCCTGCGAGGGCTTTTCTTTTGGCGATTACTCAAACAATTCGAGGTTCATTGTACAGGTAATCGGGTTGAGGAGAAATGGGGTCATACAGCGGCTCTCAGAGCGCCTGCCGCACTTCCCCGCCATTACCTTTGCGGCATCCTCGTATGGAGTCCATCCTGGTTGGCGTTTTGTTGTAACCGCTCACTTGTCCACAGATCAAGTGAACTGCTGGAATAAATACAGCGACACACTAGTTCGTTACAGTCGCCATATCTGCGTAAATCGCCGCGATAAATACAGCCTGTACTCGTCTGTATACCAGCTACGCGTATGTAGATTCATGTCGCGTTAATAAATCGGCTCAAGCGCGTGCAAAACGCGCAAGTAACCGCAAAAAGCGATTATCGCGCAGGTAGATTTTTGGCACCCTGTTGCTTAATCAAAATTAAGCAATTGCTTAAAACAAAAAAGGTCAGGCACTAGGTGCCTGACCTGCGAAACTTCTGGTCGGGACGACTGGATTCGAACCAGCGACCCCTTGACCCCCAGTCAAGTGCGCTACCAAGCTGCGCCACGTCCCGAAGCTTTTGTCTGTTGCTCTGCTCTCGCTCGCAACAGGGAGTATATTAACCCGAAACTTTAGACTTGTGCAAGAACTTTTTTACAAATTTTGAAGCAAGTCCAAAATTGTATCTGCGAGCTGGGGCTTTGTTAGCACGGGAAGTTCTTGCGTGCCCGCTGTGCTCACGATCCAGGCCTTGTTAGTGTCGGTTCCAAAGCCCGAATCGGCGCGCGAGACATCGTTGGCGATAATGGCGTCACAACCCTTGCGGGCGAGCTTACGCTGCGCGTACTCCACGACGTTATCGGTCTCGGCCGCAAAGCCGATCACGCGCCGCTCTCCCTTTTGACGCGAAAGCTCGGCCAAGATGTCAACGGTCTCGACCAGTTCAACTCGATCCAAGGGCTCGTTGGACTTTTTGAGCTTATGGTCCGCTGGGGCCGCTGGAGTGTAGTCGGCGACGGCGGCGGCGCAAATGGCCACGTCGGCCGTCTGAAAGTCGCTCAGAGCCGCCTGCAGCATCTCTGTGGCGGTTTGCACACGCACGCACTCCACGCCGCGGGGAACATCAAGCGATGTCGGTCCCAGCACAAGCGTGACCTCGGCACCGCGGCGAGTGGCCTCCCCCGCCAGGGCGATGCCCATCTTGCCCGACGACCGGTTGCCAATGAATCGCACGGGGTCGATCGGCTCGTGCGTGGGGCCAGCGGTAATCACGATGCGCTTACCTGCTAGGTCCTGAGGCACGGGATTGAGCACCTCACAGACAGCCTCGACGATGTCCTCGGGCTCGCTCATGCGTCCCGTGTCCACATCGCCGCAGGCAAGGTAGCCACTGCCCGGACCCACCACATGCACGCCGCGGTCGCGCAGCGTGGCCATGTTGGCCTGCGTCGCCGGCGCCTTCCACATGCCGTTGTTCATGGCGGGCGCGATCACGACGGGTCGCGGCGTTGCCAGCAGCGTGGTGGAAATGAGGTCGTCGGCGATGCCGTTGGCCATCTTGGCGATGATATTGGCCGTCGCGGGCGCCACGACCACCAGATCGGGCTCCTGCGCAAGCGAGATGTGGTGGATGGGGTCAGACGGGTCGTCGAATAGCCCAACCGCGACCGGCTCATTGGTGAGTGCGCGGAAGGTAAGCGGCCCCACGAACTCCGTGGCATGCTCGCTCATAATGACCTTGACGCGCGCGCCGCGCTTTTGCAGCAGGCGCACGATATTGCACGACTTATAGGCGGCGATCCCGCCGGTAATGCCCAGCAGGATCGTATTTCCCTCAAGTTGCATTGAATTGTTGGGTGCCGCCATCGTTTAAGCTTCCTTGCTCGGGAGCACCAGGAGGCGGCGGCAGTACGGGCAGTGCGTAATTGACCTACCGTCGTGGTTCAGGTCGCTCATGGACGATGCCTGCAGCGCGGTGTGGCAGACCGTGGGGATGTTGCCCTGGATGGTCTCGACGGCCAGGCCGCGGAACTGCTTGAGCAGACGCTCGTAGTCGGTGAGAACGTCGGCCGGCAGCGTGGCAGCAAGCGCGGTGCGCTCCTTAGCGGCGGCGTCAATCTGAGCCTGCAGGTCGGCAGCCTTGGCGCGGGCGGCCTTGGTATCGGCCTTCACGCCCTCCTCGAACTTTGCGATGATTGCCTGCGCGCGGGCCTCGCGGTCGAGCGCCTCCTTATGGGCGACAACGACGTCCTTGCGGGTGTGCTCAATCTTGTCCAGACGCTTGGCCAGGGTGGCGAGCTCATTTTCCAGGTCCTGAACCTCGCGGTAGTCGGAGCCGTCGACGTGGCGCTTCTTGGCAGCCTCGATGGCGTTGTTGGTCTGAATCTCGGTGGTATTGAGATCGTCGAGCTCAATGTTCAGATCCTTGCGCTGGGCGTAGAGCTTGGTCATCTCGGACTTGAGCTTCACATAGGTCTTGCGCTTGGAAGCGAGCTCCTTGAGCTCCGGCATATTGGCAAGTTCGCTCTTGTTGCGGGCGAGCTCCAAATCGATCTGTTGCAGCTTGAGTAGCGTAGCGCCGGCGCTCATAAGTTCTCTCCTTTTGTCACAGTCCACCATTGGCAAGGGTTCAGTATTTTAATCGCATGACGGGGGTCGACCCCGGCGTCAACTGCAGAGTTCATCAATATATCAACGAACGGCTCCTCGGAGCGGTCGTGGCCGAGCAAGATGACCGGCAGCCCGCGCAAGGCAAGGTCTTGCGCCACGTGGTAGCCCGCCTCGCCCGTCACGATAACGTCCGCGCCCGCGGCGATGGCGAGCTCTCCTAAGTCGCCCAGGGAGCCGCCCAAAATGGCGACGGTGTTGCACGGGCGATCGGCCTCGCCCCACACGCGCGGGTCGCTGCCAAATACCGTTGCGGCACGGGTGGCGAGATCGCGCAGCGTGCACGGGTCGTTGGGCGTCGCAAGCGCGCCCAGGCCGGTGGCCTCGGGGTCGTCCACGTGCTCCAGTGAGCCCACGGGTGCGGCACCCAGCAGCTCGCTCAGGCAGGCGCGCGCCTCGTGCGAGCGGTCCAGATTGGTGTGGAGTGAAATAATGCTCACGCCGCAGCGGGCGGCCTCATAGAGCGCCGCGCTGCACTGGGGGCGTGACGCATCCGCCGGGCAAAAGGCCTCGGGCGCCTTGATGTATATGGGATGATGCGTCAGCAGCACGTTGGCGCCGGCCTCCTGGGCGCGGCGAACATTAGCTTCGGTCGCATCGAGCGCGCAGGCAACGCCGGTGATCTCTGCAGCGGGATCTCCCACAGATAGCCCAACATGATCCCAGCCCTCGGCGTCCGCCTTGGGGTAGCGCGCCAGCAGCGCACGTTCAAGCTCGGCGACGATCATGCGGCACCCACGATCGAGAGCAGCGTCTGGGCAAAGCCGTCCAGGTCGGCAGGGTTCACACGGTCATCAAACGAGATACGCAGAGCGCCCAATGCCTGCTCGCGACCAATGCCCATGGCGCTGAGAACATGGCTCGGGTCCATGCTGCCGCTCGAGCAGGCAGAACCGGCCGATACCTCAAAGCCGGCGGCGTCGAGCTTGATGATGAGCTCTTCGGAGTCCATGCCGTCGACGTAGATGGAAACCATGCCCGGCAGACGATCGGCCTGTGCGTAGTCGCCCATGGTGGCATGAATACGCGGATGAGCCGTAAGCGTGGCGTAGAGCTTGTCGGAAAGAGCTTGCAGCGTCGTACGCTCCTGGGCCACGCGGGGCGCCAACGTGCGGGCGGCAGCGGCAAAGGCCAACTGCGTGCGCAGGTCCTGCGTGCCGGCACGACGTCCGGCTTCCTGTCCACCGCCAAAGATGCGCGGACGCAGCGGCGTGCGGTTCTTAAGGTAGAGTGCGCCGGATGCCACGGGGCCGCCGATCTTGTGCGCGGCAACGGTCATAGCATCGACGCCCAGCTCGGTGACATCGAGCGGAATATGCAAGTAGCCTTGGATGGCATCGGTATGAAACAGGGCGCCGGCAGCATGTGCGGCCGCGGCAAGCTCGCGGATGGGCTGCACCACGCCGGTCTCGTTGTTGGCAACCATGATGCTCACGAGCGCCACGTCGTCGCCTAGCAGCTCGACAAGCGTGGCGGGCTCAATGTAGCCCATGCGGCAGGGCTGCACCAGGTCGACGGTAAAGCCGGCGGTACGCAGCAGCGGCAGGTTGTCCAGAATCGAATCGTGCTCGATGGCCGAAACGATTACGCGATCGCGTTTGCGATCGCGCTGACGGGCACCCTCGGCAAGACCGAGCAGCGCCAGCTGGTTGGCTTCGGTGCCGCCGTTGGTCAGAACAATCTCGGACGGGCGGACGCGCGCGCCAAAGCTACGGGCGATCTCGCGACGGGCGACTTCCAGGCGCGCGGCGGCCTTGCGGCCGAGCGAATGCAGCGAGTTGGGGTTGACGCCGGCAAGCTCGCTGTCGTCGTATTCGCGCTGCGCAAGGAGCGCCTCGGCGCGCATGGGCGTCGAGGCGGCATAGTCAAGATTCACGGGTATGCGGTTTTGACCTGCGGTCATAAGGGTTTATGCCTCCTGTGCGGCCTCGTTGCCCAGCTTCTGCAGTAGCGCAACCTCGGCAGCGGGATCTTCGGATTTAAATACGGCAGAACCGGCCACGAGCACGTTGGCGCCGGCCTTGACGACCTCGGCAATGTTCTTGGAAGAAATGCCGCCGTCGACCTCGATGAGGGGCGAAACGCCGTGACGCTCGCACATGGCCTTGAGCTCGTGGAGCTTATGCAGAGTGCCCGGGATAAAGCTCTGACCGCCAAAGCCCGGGTTCACGCTCATGAGCAGCACCATATCGACGACGTCGATGATGCTCTCGAGCACGCACACGGGGGTGGCGGGGTTGAGCACCACGCCGGCCTTGACGCCGCGCTGCTGCAGATGCGTGAGCGTGCGGTGCAGGTGCGTGGAAGCCTCGTAGTGCACGGTGATCATATCGGCACCGGCGTCGGCGTACCAATCAACGCTCTCGTCGGGGTTCGACACCATCAGGTGCGCGTCGACCGGTACATCGGTGGAGCGCTTGACGGCCTTAAGGATGTCGACGCCAAAGGTGAGGTTGCCGGTAAAGTGACCGTCCATAACGTCGAAGTGCACAAAGTCGGCGCCGGCGATTTTGTCGAGCTCGCCCTTGAGGTTGGCCATGTCGGCCGAAAGGACGGACGGAGCGATTTTGATGGAACCCATGGTAGAAGCCTTTCTGCGCTAGTCGGTGAGTCCGTAGAACTCTTGAGAAGGGACGCGTTCGGTAAGAATCTCGAGCGCCCTATCCAAAGTAACACCGTTGTAGAGCGTTTGCTCCACGGCAAAGGTGAGCGGAATGTCTACGCCCAGTGAACGGGCAAGTTCGCTGACGCTGCGGGCCGCGACGGCGCCCTCGACCACCATATGCGTGCGCGTCTGATACTCGTCGAGCGACACGCCGTGGGCAAACTCGTAGCCAAAGGTGCGGTTGCGTGAATGCTCCGAGGTGCAGGTGGCAATGAGGTCGCCCATGCCGGCAAGTCCCATGCAGGTCATAGCTTGACCGCCGCGGGCATGCACCAGACGGCTAATCTCGGCCAGGCCGCGCGTCATGATGAGGGCGAGCGTGTTGTCGCCGGCGCCGGTGCCGGCGGAGATGCCGCACACGATAGCGATGACATTTTTCATGGCGCCGCAGACCTCGACACCGGTCATGTCTTGCGAGAGGTAGATGCGGAAGGCCGTGGACAGGAGCAGGTCCTTAAAGGTCTCCCCTATCTGTGGATTTTTGCTGGCGATGACGGCGGCAGAAAGTCCGCCGCGGCAGATTTCCTCAGCATGGTTGGGGCCCGAAAGCGCCGCGACACGTGCTTCGTTGCCGATCTCGCTGGCGATGACCTCGCTCATGAGCAGGCCGGACTCGGGCTCAATGCCCTTGGTGAGGCAGAGCACCGGGGTATCGGCGTCGATAAAGGGCGCCGCCTGGTGGCACACGCTGCGAAGGTGCGTCGATGGAACGGCAAAGATGATGGCCTCGGCGCCGTTGAGCGCCTGCGGCAGGTCCGTGGTGGCGACGACGTTGCCGGGCAGCTCGTAGCCCACAAGGTAGCGGGGGTTGCGGTGCTCACCGTTAATGCCGGCGGCCGTCTGCTCGCTATGGGCCCACATGGTCACGCGCACGGCTCGCGCGGCGGCAAGGCCGGCGACGGCGGTTCCCCACGAGCCAGAGCCAATCAGCGCAACATTCATGACTCTCTCCTACTTATCGTCGGGCTCGGTGACGCGCTTGGTAAACGAGAGCTTGGACTCCTTACCTGTCATGAGCTTTTTGATGTTCGTACGATGGGCCCACACCACAGTAATGCCGATCAGCGCCATGCAAAACTTAAGTCCGAGGCTGCTGTACGGAAAGACCGCGCAGGCAGCGATGGGAAGACCGATGGCCGCGGCAAGCGAGCCCACCGACACAAACTTGGTGATGGCGACGGCCACGATAAACATGCCCAGCAGCGAAAGTCCGATGGGCCAGTACCAGGCGAGGATGACGCCCAGACCAACTGCGATGCCCTTGCCGCCATGGAAGTTGAGGTAGGGCGAGAAGATATGGCCCCACACGGCTGCCAGGCAGATGACGCCGAGCATCCAGTCGCCGGCGGCACCGGGGGCCATAATGCTCACGGGGAAGCCATAGCCCAAGTCGGCAATGAGCGGACGCGCGATAAGGACGCAGATGGCGCCCTTAAGGCAGTCTAGCAGCAGCGTGAGCGCGGCCACTTTGGGGCCGGCCACGCGCAGGGCGTTGGTGGTGCCGATGTTGCCGGAGCCCGCCTTACGAATGTCCGTGTGGTTGAACACGCGGCCCAGGATCAGACCAAACGGAATCGCCCCGATAAAGAACGAGACCACGGCGCAGATGGCGGTCAGAAGAATCGGATTATGCATCCTTTTGCTCCTTCTTCCTAAAGAAGAGTCGAATGGGCGTGCCGGCAAAGTCGAAGGTCGAGCGCATGCGGTTCTCTACGTAGCGCTGGTAGGTGTCGTTGACCAGGTCGCTGTGGTTGACGAAGAACGTGAACGTCGGCGGGTTGACGCCCGTCTGGGTCACGTAGTGCATACGCAGGCGGCGCTTGCCGTCCACCACGGTATGACCGAACTCGCGCAGGTCGGTGAGGAACGTGTTGAGGCGTGAGGTGCTGATCTTCTGCGAGCGCGTCTTCTCGGCAGCGTCTACCATTGCCCAGATCTTCTCGACGCAGCGGCCAGTGAGGGCAGAGATGCGCAGGTACTGGGCCCAGGGAGCCATGACGCCCAGACGGCGGTCGATGGTCTCCATGCAGGCCTCGCGCTTACGGTCGTCGTCGAGCAGGTCCCACTTGTTGAGCAGCACCACGATGGCGCAACCGCGCTCGATGGCAAGGCCCATGACCTTCTGGTCCTGCTCGGTAACGCCCACGGAGGCGTCAACGACGAGCAGCGCCACGTCGGCGCGGTCGATGGCGCGCAGGCCGCGGACCATCGAGTAGTACTCGATGTTCTCGTACACGGTGCTCTTCTTACGGATGCCTGCAGTGTCGACCATGCGGTAGTGCTTGCCGTTGCGCTCGACGACCGTGTCGATGGCGTCGCGCGTGGTTCCGGCAATGTTGGACACGATGGAGCGGTCGGCGCCCAGGATGCGGTTGAACAGCGAGGACTTACCGGCGTTGGGGCGGCCGATGATGGCGACGTTCAGCGCGTCGGGGAACTCATCGGCGACCTCGTCCTCTTCCTCGGGAAGCAGGGCCACGATGTCGTCGAGCAGGTCGCCCGTGCCATGACCGTGCAGGGCCGAGAGCGGCGTGGGCTCACCGATGCCGAGCGAATAGAACTCCCAGATGCTGTCGTTCTCGCGATCGGGGTTGTCGAGCTTGTTTACCAGCAGAAAGACCGGCTTGTCGCAGCGCTTGAGCATGCGGGCGACCGACTCGTCCTCCTCGGTGACGCCGGTGCGGCCGTCGACCACAAACAGGATGACGGCGGCTTCCTCGGCGGCGGCGAGCGCCTGGTCGCGGATGGACGTGGCAAAGACGTCATCGCTCTTGAGCGGCTCGATGCCGCCCGTGTCGACGATGGTGAACTCGCGGCCGTTCCAATCGGCCGTGTGATACGAGCGGTCGCGCGTGACACCGCGTGACTCGTGGACGATGGCGTCCGAGGTCTGGGCCAGGCGGTTAACGAGCGTGGACTTGCCCACGTTGGGGCGTCCGACGACGGCGACGATAGGTTTCATCTGCTCTCCTTTAATGGGTAGGGTCAGTGGAAGTGTTAGAGTCGGCAGGCACAATGCCAAGGATGTGCTCCAGGGTATCGAGTAGCTCATGCGGCATGGTCGACACCACATGAACCTCGGCGCCGCGACTGGTAAGGCTTGCGAGTAAATCGTCACGATGATACTCGTCAAGCGTCATGCCGTCAGCGTTGAACATGAGCTTAGGCACAAAGAGCATAACCCCCGACAGATCTTGGGGCAGCTGCTCCAGAATGTCACACGCGACGATGAGGCCGGTCACGTCCACGTTGCCGCCAAAGTAGCGGTTCTTGATGGCTGTGACGGTGCCGGCGAGACCATGCGGCGACTCCACAAAGCGCGCCACGGTGTCGCGAGCGCTGGCGCCGGAGAGGCACAGAAGGCGCTGGTTGCGCTCGGCGATTGCCTCGCGAACTCGGCGCAGGCGCTCGGCATCGGCGGCGAGCACGTTGTCGGTCTCGTCCAGATAGGAGCGGATCATACCGATGCCGTCGTAGTACTGCGGGTAGCCGTCGTAAAAGTCCGCCTCGGGTGGCTCGATGCCGGCATCCAAGTAGAACTCGTCGCTCATCTGGAAGGTGTGGCGGCCAAAGCGCTCGAAGGCACGGTCCTGGAACGGTCGGATCATGGCAATGGTCTCGCGCGCTAGCTCGGGCTTGTCGCTGTAGGACCAGCTAAAACGGTTCTGATGCTTGGTAAAACCGAGCGGCACAATGCCCAGACTGGTGATTTGCTCGTGCTCCTCGCAAAAGCGCAGGGTCTTTTCCAGCTCCTCGCCGTCGTTCATGCCGGGGCACAACACGATCTGCGCGTGAATCTCGATGCCGGCGGCCATGATGGCCTCGAGTACGTCCATGCCGCGTTGGGCGTTGCGGCCCATCATGCGTCGGCGGACGTCGGGGCTTACGGCATGGACCGACACATTCATGGGACTCATGTTGCGTTGGATGACGTTTTGCACGTCCTCGTCGGTGAGGTTCGTGAGCGTGACAAAGTTGCCCTGCAAAAAGCTCAGACGGTAGTCGTCATCGCGAATATAGAGCGTGGAGCGGCCGCCCTTGGGGAGCATCGTCATAAAGCAGAACACGCAGGCGTTGACGCAGGTACGCATGCCGTCGAAGATGGGGCCGTCGAACTCCAGGCCCCAGTCCTCGCCCGGGAAGCGGTCGAGCTCTACAGGGGTGACGGTGCCGTCGCGCGGATCGAATACCTCAAGCTCGACGGTGTCGTCGTCGGCCTCCCAGAGCCACACAATCATGTCGGTGAGCTGCTCGCCATTGACCGTGAGTACGCGCATGCCCGGCTCGATACCCACATCCCACGCGGGCGATTCGGGACGCACGTTCTTTACGAGCGCGCCCTCACCCGGCTCGGGGTCGCGGCTGCGCCCGTAATCGGCCACCTCGGCGGCGTATGCGGGTACGGTCTGGTCCATGATTAGCGGCAAAGCTCCTTGATGCGCTCGACGGCGCGCTCGATGTGTTCTTGCGGGGTGGAGGCTCCGGCGGTGATGCCGATGTGGTGAGCGTCGGTAAACCAAGCGGTCTCAAGCTCTGAAGCTTCCTCGATGTGATGCGTGCGCTCGCAGGCGTCTGCGCAAATCTGCGCCAGGCGGCGGGTGTTGCCCGAGTTCTTGCCGCCCACGACGACCATGCAGTCGCAGCGGTTGGCAAGTGTGGCTGCTGCCTGTTGACGCTCACTCGTGGCGGCGCAGATGGTGTTGATCACACGCAGCTCCTGCACGCGCGGGGTGATAGCTGCCACGACCTCGGCGAGGTTCTGCGCGGTCTGGGTGGTCTGCACGACGAGGCCCACCTTGCCCTTGAACGACAAGGCGTTGGCGTCGGCGGCACAGCTCACGACCAGCGCATCAGTGCCGGCGTGGCCCAGGATGCCCTCCACCTCAGGGTGACCTGGCTCGCCTACGACCACCACGCGGTAGCCCTCGCGCACCAGGCGCTCGGCTGCCATATGGACCTTCTTCACGTAAGGGCAGGTGGCGTCGACGACGTTAAGGCCACGCTCGCGAGCGGCATCGATCACCTGCGGCACCACTCCGTGCGCGCGAATGATTACGGTGCCCGATGCGGCGTCGTCCAGGTTCTCGGCCAGGCCAACGCCTGCCTCAGCAAGCTCGCGCACCACGATGGGGTTATGGATGAGCGGACCCAAGGTATGAACCTGAGTGCACTCCCCTGCCTGCGGCGCGGCGGCTAGCGCCATATCGAGCGCACGCTGTACGCCGTAGCAAGTACCGGCGTGGGCGGCGATCTCGATGGTAGGCGCGGTTGCCTGGTCGGACGCAGTCGCGGCGGTGTTCGTCACATTCTCGCTCATGGCTAGAACCTGCCCGGATGCTCGGCGCACAGCTCGTCTCGCATGGCGTAGACGCGGCTCATGGCCTCGGACTCAAACCATTCCAGGCGCTCCGTGCGCTTAAGCCCAGCCGGTGCGTCGGAAAGCGAGACGGCCTTGCCGGCGCGGATCCAGCACTTCTTGGGACGCATGATCTTTTTGCCCGCGGGCGTGATGTCGGACCAGCCGCAGATGGCGAGCGGGTTCACAGGTGCCTTGCCCATCTGAGCGATGAGCGCAAAACCGCCGTGGACCTCGGGTTTGATCTCGCGCGAGCGGATGCGCGTGCCCTCGGGGAAGATCAGAACGTCCTCGCCGCGCTGCAGCGCATGCTGGGCGGCGCGCAGGCACTTCATATCGGCAGTACCACGCTCCACGGGGATGCCGCCAACGCGGCTAAAGGCCCAGCGCACAATCTTGCTCTTGGCGAACTCGGACTTAAAGATGGGACGAATGCGGCGCCCCCCAAAGAACAGCGCCGTCTCCACGGCCAAGAGCTCGGCCATCGAGGTGTGGTTGCAGATGACCACGCTGCCGCGGCCGTCCTGGCGCTCAAAAAGCAGATCGGCATCCTCGACCTTCCAACGCCACATGAGCTTGGAGAAGGCCCAAAGGATTGCCATGACCACGAAAACGGTGCCGCGGATGAGCGCCGGGAACTCGGCGTAGGGGGCGTTGTAATAGTCCTCGGGCGTCTGCTTAAACAGGCGCATGGGCTACCTCCTTTGGTTGATGAGGTCCTCGATTATCGAGACGACCTCGTCGATGGTGTGAGCGGTGGAGTCGACGTACACGGCGTCCTCGGCGGGCACGAGCGGGGCGACCTCGCGGCTGCTGTCGAGCTTGTCGCGCTGCTTAAGGGCGTCGAGGGTCTCGTCGACCTCGGCCTCGAGCTGCTCGGACGTGAGCGGCTGGGCATCGTTTTGGTGACGCTGCAGCACACGGCGACGGGCGCGCTCGCGCGGGTCGGCGGTCAGGAAGACCTTGACCTGCGCGTTAGGGAACACGACGGTTCCGATGTCGCGACCCTCGGCCACGATATCGCGGTCCTCGGCGGCGCGGCGCTGGTGAATGAGCATGGCGGCGCGCACGCCCGGGTAGGCCGAGACCTTGGACACGTTGGCGTCGACCTGCGGGGTGCGGATGGCGGCCGAAGCGTTCTGGCCGTCAATGGTCAGGCGCGTGTCCTCGCCGGTGCCGTTGGTAAAGCGAATCTCGATCTGCTTGGCGAGGGCGTCGATGGCCGCCTCGTCGTCTAGATCGATTCCGCGATCGAGCGCGGCGAAGGTGACGGCGCGATACATGGCGCCCGTGTCGAGCTTGTTAAAGCCAAGCTGGCGGGCGATCTCCTTGGCGATGGTGGACTTGCCGGAACCGGCGGGGCCGTCGATGGCGACGATCATGCAATGCTTCCTTTCGATGGTTGACGTGCTGGTATGGTTCGCAGGCGTTGGGGTGCGGCGGGTTGCCTAGCCCGTGTAACGCTCGCGGTAGGTGTTGCGCTTGGGTGCGGAGCCGTGGCTGCCGTGGTGACGCGTGCGGCTGGCGGGGGTTTCCTGGGGCTTGCCTCCGCGCATGGCGCTGGCCTGCTTGGGAGGGATGCCACCGCTTTTGAGGATCTGCACCTCGCGGTCGGTGAGCTCGCGCCACGAGCCTTTGGCCACGCCCTCGAGCTCAAGGCCGGCAAAGTTGCAGCGATGCAGACGGATTACCGGGTGGTGAATCTTGCTCAGCATGCGCTTAACCTGATTCTTGCGACCCTCGCGGATGATGACCTCGACGGCGGTGGTGCCGGGCTTGACGCCCTGTGGCGCCACGGCCTCGGCCTCGCGTGCGGTGATGACGCGGCAGATTGCCGGCTGGCATAGGCCGTCGTCGAGCTCGATGCCATGGCGGAGCGGGTCTAGATCGCGTTCGGTCAGCTGCCCGTCAACGAGTGCCTGGTAGGTCTTATAGACATGCTTGCTGGGGTGCAGCAGGTCCTGCGACAGGTCGCCGTCGGTGGTAAAGAGCAAAAGGCCCGTGGTGTCGCGGTCCAGACGACCCACCGGGAAGAGTCCCGGAAAGCGGTCGCGCGGGACCAAATCGGCCACGCAAGGGCGTTCCTGCGGATCGCTCATGGTGGTGAGGTAGCCGGTCGGCTTGTAGAGCATCAAGTATACGGCGCCCTGGTTGAGCTTGACGGGCATGCCGTCGACCTCGATATGGTCGCGGTCGACGTCGACCTTGGTGCCCAGTTCGGTCGCGACCTGGCCGTTGACGGTCACGCGGCCAGCGGTCATCAGGTCCTCCGAGCCGCGACGGCTCGCCACGCCCGCGCGCGCCAAAAAGCGCTGCAGGCGCATGGTGTGCGGATAGACGTGCTGGTCATCGGGCGCTGCGGTGCCCATGGCGCGCGTCTCCCCTACTTCGTTAGTCCTCGTCATGCAAATCCTCCGAGGTCTCGTCGACGACTAGGGTCTCCAAGTCCTCGACTGCCTCAACATCTTCAACATCGGTATCGAGCAGTTCGCGCTCTTCGTCCAGGTCCTCGGCCTGCTCCTCGAGCGTGGACTGAATACTGTGGCCGCTCAGGCGCTCGCGGATAAACTGACGCGACTGCTCGTCGGGGGCAAACTGCTCCAGGTCGGGCAGGTCGCGGGTGGAGCGCAGGCCGAACTTTTCCAAGAAGGCGTTGGTCGTGCCGTAAATGATGGCCTGACCGCGCTGGGGGTCGCGGCCGAGCTCGCGCACCAGACCCTTGTCCACGAGCGACGCGATGACGCCGTCTGAGTTGACGCCGCGGATGCCCTTGACCACCTCGCGCGTTACGGGCTGGTGGTATGCGATAACGGCCAGGGTTTCGAGCGCCGCCTGGGACAGCTTTTGCGTGTCCCAGCTCAACACATAGGCCTCGACCACGTCGTGGTAAGCGGGGTGCGTGAACAGGCGCCAGCCGCCGGCGACCTCGCGCAGCTGAAAGCCGCGGTTGGCCTCCTCGTACTCAACCTTGAGCTCGGCGAGCAGCGACGCGCACTCGCCGGGGGCGATATCCAGTGCGCCGGCCAGCGCGGGCGCACTCACCGGGTCGCTCGACACCAGCAGCAGCGCCTCGAGGGCGCCTTTGAGGCTGTTTGCCTCCAGCGTGGAAAGGGTTGACATGGTTGCGACTCCTATTCGGTGAGCTCGGGGCCCTCGCCGGGCACATAGACCTCGGCGCCCTCGACGCGGTTGATGCGGATGGTTCCAAAGATCTCGTCCTGGCTCAGGGTGAGCGAGCCGCGCTTGGCGAGCTCAAGCATAGCCAGGAAGGTGACGACGAGCTGCTCGGTGGTGGCATCGCCGTCCAGTAGCTCGCGGAAGGTGCAGGTTTGGTGCGCCATGGTAAAGCGGTCGACTGAGGCCACGGTCAGGTCGAGCGGCACGCGATGCGGCGCCACATGCTCGGCCTCCAGCAAGAAGGTCTGTCGCTTGCCGTCGAGGTCGGCGCAAATGACGGCGAGACCGCGCAAGGTAATGCCAGCAAGATAGTCGGGCATGAGCCCCAAGAACTCGGGGTCGGGACCGGCCACACGCGGGTGCATGCGGCTTTCGGCCTGCATGTGAGCACCGAGAGCTGCCGCCGCGCCTTTAAACTGCTTGTAGGCAATCAGGCGCTGGATTAGGACCTCGCGCAGGGCGTCGCCGTCGAGCGCGCTGAGCTCCTCGAGGTCTTCGTCGAACTCGTCATCGTCGTCATCGACTTTGCGCGGGGCCTCCTGCGGCACCAGAGAGGCGGCCTTGATGTCCAAAAGGGTTGCCGCGACCAGCAAAAAGTCGCTCGCCACGTCCAGGTCCAGCGCCTCGATGCGTTCGGCCTCGGCAAGGTACTGCTCGGCCACCTCGCTGATGGAGATGGCGCCGATATCTACTTTTTGGCGGGTTACCAGCTGCAGCAGCAGGTCGAACGGTCCGCTGTAGACCTGCGTCGACACGCGATACGACATCTTCGACCTCCTTTGACGGCGCCTTCGCGGCGCGGTTTGGGTGCATGTTGCGACCGTTTTGCACGGTCGACCTGTAAGTTTACCTTAGATGCCGGCGATTGCGAAGTTGAGCAGCTGCTCAGCAAGCGGATACACGGTAACGTCGAAATAGCGGCCGATCACGTCGATGCCGGTCCACATGGGCAGCAGATACAAAACCAGGATGAGGATGGGCATAGCGTATTGCTGCAGGCGGTAGTAGTTGGCGAGCGCCTTGCCCTTGAGGAAGGGCACGATGATTGACGAGCCGTCGAGCGGCGGGATCGGGATGAGGTTGAAGAACGCGAGTGACAGGTTGACCACGATAAACGTGGCGCCGAAGTTCATGATCTGCGATGCCACGGCAAAGGACATAATGGTGTATAGGTTGCCGTATGCCGCGTGCATGAGGGCGGCCGTAAGGCATGCCAGCGCGATGTTCGATGCGGGGCCGGCAACGCTCACCAGGACCTCATCGCGCTTGGGGTGCTTGAGGTTGTTGAGGTAGACGGGCACGGGCTTGGCAAAGGCGAACACCGGACCGCCGGCGGCAAGCATAAGCAGCGGCAGGATGATGGTGCCAAACGGGTCGATATGGTTGAGCGGGTTGAGCGACACGCGGCCGCGCGAACGCGCCGTCTTATCGCCGAGTGCCCAGGCTGCGGCGGCGTGTGCGCTCTCGTGGATCACGATGCCGACGATAACGGCAACGGCGCTGGCGAGCAGGTTCATGAAGTAGCTGTTGGACATGGCGCTCCCCTAGCGGACGCGGCGCGAGGCGCGCGTGAGCAGGTAGTCAATTACAAACAGGATCACAGCGACAATGGCGTAATCTAAGCGAAACACGCCGCCAAAGGGAGAGGTGATGACGCCGTAGCCGGCGATGGCGCTCGGCAGCGCGCGTGAAAGCTCAACGACAAAGCCCACGATCTGCAGTTTGGCGGTGAGGCCGCTAAAGCACAGCAGCACGGTCATCGCGCTCATAAAGATGCCGCAGATGCGACAGGCGATGGCGATGACGCTCATCGCCACGGCAGCGGCCTTACGAGAATTCACGCGCGGTCTCCTCTTCGATCTGGGTGGAAAGCTCCAGCCATTCGTCCTCGAGCTTGGGCAGTTCTTGCTTAAGGCCGTTATATTCCCCCAGCGCGGCATTGAACTTGTCCTGATCGGCATAAAGCTCTTCGCTTGCCATCAATTCCATAAGCTCGTCATAGCGGGCACGCTTTTTGTCGAGCTCGGCCTCGATCTTCTTGAGCTGGTTGCGCACGCCCTTGAGCTTTTTGTTGAGCGCAGCGCGGGCCTGGGCCTCGGCGCGCTTTTGCTCCTTGGTCTTTTTACCCTCGGCGGGCTTGGAAGCGGTGGCGGAGGTGTCGGGCTGGGCCGAGGTGACCTTAGCGGACTTGGTAACGGCCGGTGCGCTCTCCCCTGTCGCCTCGGCGGCGGCGCGGGCTGCGAGGTCCTCGCGCTTGTAGAGGTAGTAGTCGTAGTCGCCGTCGTAGACCGTGACCTTGCCATCGCGGATGTCAATGATGCGGTTGGCCACAGCGCGTACCAGGTGCTCGTCGTGGCTGATCAGCACGATGGTGCCGGGGAAGTTTTGCAGGGCGTTCTCGAGCATGTCTACCGAGTCGATGTCCAAGTGGTTGGTGGGCTCGTCCAGGCACAGGAGCGCCTCGGGGGCCACGAGCATTTTGGCGAGCGCCAGGCGCGCCTTTTCGCCTCCGGAGAGGACGCGAACCTGCTTTTCGATGGAATCGTTGTCGCTAAACAGGAAGGCGCCCAGCAGGCTGCGCTGCTGCGGCACGGTCCACTTGGGCGTGACGGTGTCGATCTCTTGCAGGACGGTATTGGACTCGGTCATGCCCTCGAGTGCGTGCTGGGCGTAGTAGGCCACGCCCACGTTGGTGCCCAGGTCCCGGGTGCCGGTGGTGGGCGGCTCCAGGCCGGCGAGGATCTTCATGAGCGTGGACTTGCCGGCGCCGTTGGGGCCGACGAGCGCCACGTGCTCGCCGCGGTAGAGCTTGAGGTCGATATCACTGTAGATGTGCTTGTCGCCGTAGGACTTGGACACGCCCTCCAGGCCCACGACCATGTCGCCGGAGCGCGGCGGATCGGGGAACTTAAAGTCGATGTGCTTGTGGCCCTCGGGCAGGATGACGAGCTCCTTTTTGATCTGCTCGATCTTGCGGATGCGCTCCTGAGCCTGGGCGGCCTTGGTGGGCTTGTATCGGAACTTGTCAACGAAGACCTGCATGTGGGCGATGTCACGCTCCTGGGCGGCTCGCTTGGCGCGCATCTGCTCCAAGTTGTCCTCACGCTGCTTGAGGTAGCTGCTGTAGTTGCCGGTGTAGGTGGTTACACGGCGGTTCTCGAGTGCGGCGACGTGGTCGACACAGGCGTCCATAAAGGCGCGGTCGTGACTGACGATTAGGACGGCGCCGTCGTAGTTGGCGATAAAGCCGCGCAACCACTGGACGCTTTCGAGGTCCAGGTGGTTAGTAGGCTCGTCCAGAAGCAGCAGGTCGGGATGGCGCAGGAAGAGCTTGGCCAGCGCGATGCGCATCTGCCAACCGCCCGAGAACTCGGAGCACGGGCGCTCAAAGTCGGTGACCTTAAAGCCCAAGCCGGACAGGATCTTGCGGGCGTTGCTCTCGAGCTCGTAGCCGCCCAGGTGCTCAAAGCGGTCCTGGACTTGACCGTACTCGTTAAGGAGCGCGTCGACGTCCTTGCCCTGCTCGGAGAGCTCGGCGATCTGGGCCTGCAGCTCGTTGGCGCGCTCGCCCATGCGACGGATTTCCTTGGCGGCGGCCATGACCTCGGCAAGGATGGTGGTGTCTTTGTGCTCCAGGTTGGTTTCTTGCTCTAGGTAGCCTACCTGGCAGTCCTTGGCGTACTGGACCTGGCCGGCATCGGGACTGTCGATGCCCATGATGATCTTGAGCATGGTGGTTTTGCCGGCGCCGTTGGGTCCCACGAGCGCAAAGCGCTCGCCGGGGTTGATCTGGAAGGACGCGCCGCTAAAGAGGACGCGCGCGCCGAAGCTTTTTTCGATCTTGTCGACCAGGAGGATCATGGTGCCGCCTTTGACCTTGTGTTCCTATATGAAAAAAGGCCCCAACTTGCGTTGGAGCCTCATTCAATGCTCGGGTGGAGACGAGGGGGATCGAACCCCTGACCTCTTGACTGCCAGTCAAGCGCTCTCCCAGCTGAGCTACGCCCCCGTGCGATGAAGTACTATACGGGAACTCGGACGGCGATGCAAGGACAATTTTGGAAAAACTTTCCTGGGGCGGCGGCGCGGATGCGGGACGGACTCGAGAGCGATGGGCCCGCGATGCCCGACTAAGCCCGCGGGGCGCGCCCCGCGGGAGGGCGGCGCTGCCGCCGCCCTCCCATCAGGCTCCACCCCGGCCGCCCCCGGGGCCTCCCGCCACGAAACCGGCCCATCTACTACGTTTGGCCGGCATCCCCCGACCATGGCGTCTCGGGCAAAAATAAAACCGCAGGTAGACGGCCTGCGGTTTTCGGGAAAACGGGGTATGGTCGAGGGGTCGGGCTTAAACGTAGTAGATGGGCCGGTTTCGTGGCGGCGGCATCGCGGGCAGCCGACCGAGGGCGCCCGGAAGTGAGCAAGGAACCCGTCTAACGACCGATTTCCAGCCAGTTGCATAGTACGTTGGCTCGCAACTCCATTTCCGTCGCCTTTTGCGCCTTAGTTTTGCACCTATAGCGTAATTCCAAGCGCGAGCAAAGACTTCTCACGATCGCATCAAGCTGCTCGGCATCGTTAAGCATGTCGTGCGTAACCAGGAAGACGTCATACCCCATACTTTGCAGCGCTGTCATGCGTTTGGCATCGTGGTCGAGCACGGCGCCTGATCCGTGGATGACCTCTCCCTGAATCTCCACGATGCCTGCCTTCATTAAGGTTGGATTTACGATCACGATATCCCCGTAGCAGACTTTTTGCCCTGCAATGATCTGCGCCGATGCGGTAAGCGGCGTAAGGTCATTCACGAAAACGTTTCGAAAGCCGGCACCGCCGCGGGAGCGAGGAAGCGACAGCAATAGAATTCCCGCTACTTCTAGCGGGGAGGCCGCTATACCCGTAACCATCCGTGCGGCGTTATAGAACTTAACACCCCACTTACGGCTTTTCATCTTCCTGGCGTACTCATGAAGTTCGTGCAATTCGATAAGCGGCCTCCTCATCCAGAGCGAAGTGCCTTTGAGCTTCGTGATCTCTTTCGTCTTCTTTTGGACGATTGTTCCCTTTGCATTTACCTGCTCTTTAACTTTTACGCGCGCATAAACGCGTTTCCATTGCGCTTCGTCTTGGCTCTCATCTAGTTCAAAGAGAGATTCGGTCGTGGAATCTTGAGCGGTGTCATCGGCCTTGATCAGTTCTTCTTCGGCTGCAGCGGTGGGTTCAAAGACGGAAAACCACCCACAGAACTCGTACATGGCAAGGACGAGATCGGCTTGAGACACAAAACGCGCCATGGTAAACAACGTTGCAAGCGGATTGGTTACCCTAAAGCCCAGCGCTGTTTCTAGTGTACTGTCCACCCCAGAAGCGTCTCCACAATGGATTGTTGTCCGTAATCCTGAATGGTAGTTAACGCCACCAGGCTCCGTCGTGGTAATAATCGGGGTCTTGAGGACGTCGGTTATGAAAGGGCCTTGGGATAGAGTTCGCCAGCCGTCTTCGGAATTAGACAGGCGTGGATAGAGGTCGCGAACCTGCGGTGGGCAGCGCCAGTAACGGAATGCGGTGTTTGCGCAGACGATCTCGTCCATGTGGGCCTCCCCTGGTTTCGGCTGCGGGCCGTGCGGATTGCGGGCATGGCCGATTATCTGCCGGGGCATCATGCGGATAAGTACGGGAAGCTGACCAAACACTGACCAAAAGCTTGACGCAATCTGTTGAAAAGCCGCCATAGGCATAAACGTGCTGGTACGAGCTGTGAGCCAGTGACCTCTGTCTCCACAATTGAACATAGATTACGCAGGGAATTCAATGAATGAACGCAGATGCATTGTGCAAAATGAGCAATGACGACACCTAAGGTGAACTGCGTAACATAAAACGCATTAGGTAACTTCGCTTCGATTTTGGTGTCAACAAGAAAAAGGCCAGAGGCTTAACACCTCTGACCTGTACTTTAGATGGTGGGCGATACAAGATTCGAACTTGTGACCCCATCCGTGTGAAGGATATGCTCTACCCCTGAGCCAATCGCCCGTCGCCTTTCGGCAAAAGAGATACTAACATAGCCGCACGTGGTTTACCAAGAACTTTTTGCCCCCGATTTTAAATTCGTGGGAGCAAGTCACACCGTTTCAACCCGGTCAGTCAACAAACCCGCAGCTTAACCACCCTTTATCGTTTAATCCACGAGGTCTCGGGGCGGCAAATAAGTCGCGCGTTGTTGTAGGCCATATCGAGTGTGAGGCAGGTGCGCGCGGCGTAGAAGCCGTCCTCGCGCTGGATGGTCAGCGCTAGCTCGGGCTTGTCTCCGGTAAGGCACAGCGGCAAGAGCAGCTGGATCCGGCCGCCGTAGAACTGCGGCACCGCGAGCGTGTAGTTGGCTGCGGCGCGGCGGGCGGCCTCGACGACGGCTCCCTCAAAGGCACGGCGCAGCAGCAGCGAGTTGCCCTCCCCCATCAGGCTGGCGGGAATGCGCGTAAGGTTTTCCTCGTCGCCCAGAATGTGGTCGATGTTGGAGCGGATGGGAAGGCGGTAGTCAAAGACAAGCTCGGAGGGGTCCTCGGCAAAGCGCACGCGGCACGGCAGGTACTCAAACGAGACCAGCATGGGGTCGCTCTCCTTAAAGAAGCCCTTCAAAAACCAGCGCTGGCGCGCGTCGGGCTTGGTGTTGGGCTCAAACAGGCCGTAGATGGTCTCGTAGCGGCGCGTGTACAGGCCGGTGTTAAACAGGCATCGGTCGTCGTCGAACACCAGCGGCAGGTTGGACGGCGCGGTCTGGTCCACGTCGCGCTCGGTCAAAAATACTGCGCGGCTAAACGAAAACGACAGGTAGTTCTTGAGAATGCGGTTGCAGGGACCCCAGTCCTCGGGATCAGCGAGGTCGGCCAAGCGCTCGTAACAGGGCTCGGGGCAAAACGCGAAGTCGTACACATTGCTGCACAGGGTGCTGGGGATCTCCATATGGCTTCCAATCAAGATAATGACAGGCGTGTGGATGCTTTGATTTTATACGTGCGACGGGTAGCCCGTGTCCACAACGCAACCGCGGCGCAGCTCGTCGGCGAGTTCTGCTCGCGTGCGGTTTCCGGAAACAAGGTCCTGGATCCAGGCGTAGTGCTGGTTGTCTTTGGGTTCCGGACTATCGGAAAGTACGACTGGAGCACCAGCGGCGTAACGGGAAGGACCCGCCCGTCGACATCGGCAATCATGAGTTGACAAGTGTAATCATGGCTCAATTGCGGTTTAGCAATAGAATGTCAGGGAATCATCACCAAAGGTTTCGCGCCACTTGTCACAAATGTACCGATGGTTCATGGTGATTAGTTTTGAAAGATCCCTGAGATCCTTAGCCGGAATCTTGCTCTCGTTGTTCGCAACTGTGCATCCGCCATTTTTAGTGAGCCAAAACTTAGTCGAATTAGCTGCCGCCCTCTTTACCCCTACATGGATGTGAACGGGTTCTCCGTTTTCCGCAATCCAAAAGAACAGAACATACTGTCCAAAAACAAGAATTCGAGGCATTATGCCACCGCCGGTCCAGCTTTTTGCCGTTCTGCAAGCTCGAAGATAAACGGAGCGTTTGATCTAACGAACTCGGTCAAAAAATCCAGATCGTCATTAGAAAATCCTTCGACGTTAAACCATTTGACCGCAGGTAGAAAGCATTCTGCATGGTCAAAACCAAAATCAACCGGGCGCTCGACGGCTACGCGAACGGTCCCGTCGTCTCGTGTTTCTGAGTAGGCAAACTGAGTGCCGTCATCTAGCTGAACATAGCTCCAAAGCATTGCTGCCTCCTTAGTGTTTATATCCAAGTATAAACAGCCGCTTAGATGCAACGTGATGCGAATTGAATTATTCCCATAAGACCTGAACTGCTGATTATTTGTATTACTGAGATTTAAGCTATTTCACACTTCAGTGTCTTTTTGACATGATAACCGTCGCGGTGCGTTGATCATGGGGTTAGCAATAAAAGCCTAGCATAAGCAGAGTTCATCACTCCGTTCGCTGTCCTAGATAAATTCTCCCGTCTCCAGGTCAACGAAGTCCGCGAGCTTTATCTTTCCGCAGAAGCCGCTCCCCTTGTACTTTCCTGCATAGGTCTCAGAGTCAAACTTGAACGAAATGTTATAAAGCTTTCCGGTCTTTGTCTTCCTGATCAGCCCGTTTTCCAGCATGTATCTCAGTACCCTCATATGGCTTTCTCTATCGTTACCGTTTAGGTAAAAGCAACAGACACCTTGTTTGGAGCCCGCCGCGATGAGCGTTTCGGGATTCGAGTATTTGGCTTCTACGACGACGCCATCAAGAACTGCGGTTCCGACAATGTCGTCCATGAGGGCGGTTTTGAATGGAGAGAAGAAGAACATCCATTTGCCGCATTGGAAGGGATCTATGTCGTGGATTCGTTCCTTGTTGATAAACCAGATCCATGAGAACGATTTGACCCTGGCAATCGAGCCGGATTCGTTAAGAAGCGTTTCTTCGACGGACGGCGTTAATTCCTCGTTGTTGCCTGCGTTATTTGAGCTTGCCATTTCATTTAACCTAACATTCGCCTTTAATAGAGCACTTCATCAGCAGCCTCGAGCGCTTGTATCGCCGCGCGTTTTAGCTCATTGAGACTTTCGTAGCAGCTTCCCGACAGCGGGATTATTCGTACGTTGAATGAGTCACCGTACTTGTAGTCGGCATATACATCGCAATTGCCCCTACCGAGAAACTGTATGGCCGCCCGATCAATTGCCTTTGCGCTTTGGCCTACGTAGTACAGATCTTTGGTTGCATTATGGACAATGAAGATGCCAGTAATTTCGCCTTTCTGTGTCAGGGCCTTTCGCTGAGCCATAAACTCTTCGGCGCTTGCGACGATTTGCGGATCATCTTCTAGAAGGGATTGGCGTAGCCGCAGTAGTTTCTCTTGTTGCTTTGATGCTGTAATAACAAGAAGGAGCCCGTCTACAAAAAAGAACAAGCCAATAAGTAAGAAAGTAAAAGAAAGCGAGCCATATATGTTGGCACTCGATGGCAGAGCGTAAAAGAGACTGACAATTGCCAATACAAGACCAGCAGCGCTGACGACTTTTCCGATCGGGATGAGCCTTCTTGGAGGGGCCGATGCGACGGTTTTGATTTGATAGTAGTTCCTCATGGTATGGCTCCAGTGATATAGGCAATTGGATCCAAATGGAGCTTTATAAACGGCATCATTTGGATTGCAATTATCTTATCGCTCTGGCAGATGGGGTGTAAGGCTCAACATCGGTAATAGATCGAGAGGCAGTCGAGCTAAACAAAATAGTGCCGTCGCAGCGATAGCTGATACGGCACCAATCTCTAAGAAATTTGATTCAGTAGAAGGCTAAATACTTCTGTAATAGCTGCATTCATCCCTCCCCTGGTTTCGCATAAACGGGGTCTTAGCAACGATATACAGCAGCCGGGAGCACTGTCCCCAGAATGAAAAGCGTTAAGGAAGCGGCGATCATGTTGTTGTCGCTGGTCTTGGGGAGAGACGTGGAGGCCGCGGTTGCGGTTTTAGGCTTGGAGGCCTTGGCGACCGTGGTCTTGGTTACTGTCGTTGTTGTCTTGGTTGACGCGGCCGCGGGCTTTGGCGCGGGATTTGCCGAGGGTCCTGTGGTGGGCTCTCCGGCGGCGGGGTCGGCATCGGAGGAAGGCTCACCCGCCTCTCCGCCCGGCACGTCGCGCCCGCCAGTCTCCCCTGCCGGCGGCGTGGCGCCTTCGGGCTCAACCACCACATGCGGCGCCAGCGCACCGCCGGCATCCACCACACCATCAGCACTAAAGGCCCCGCCCGCAGGCGCCACGAACCGCGCGGACACAAGCGACCCGCCCGTGCACGCAACACCGCCATCGGCACCGGTCGCATCGAGCCACGAGGCGTCGACGGAAAGCCTGCACCCGGCCGAGCCGTCGCCGGCGCCCGCGTCCTGCAGGTACACACCAAAAGCCTGCGCGCCGGCGGCGGGCGCGGCACCGACGG
>ERZ857972.244-NODE-244-length-60007-cov-41.810799_pt1 | contig 60007 bp, 52 predicted proteins | sample MGYA00519757_ERZ857972 | MGnify/ENA primary metagenome ERZ857972 (study PRJEB31778, sample SAMEA3449383) | human gut metagenome | biome: human gut; feature: human-associated habitat; material: faeces | place: United Kingdom | collected 2010/2012 ...
GGGACTTAACCCAACATCTCACGACACGAGCTGACGACAACCATGCACCACCTGTATACAGACTCCGAAGAGCTATATAATCTCTTATATATTCCTGTATATGTCAAGCCCTGGTAAGGTTCTTCGCGTTGCGTCGAATTAAACCACATACTCCACTGCTTGTGCGGGCCCCCGTCAATTCCTTTGAGTTTCAACCTTGCGGCCGTACTCCCCAGGTGGGATACTTATTGCGTTTGCGACGGCACAGAATGTTTATCACACCCTACACCTAGTATCCATCGTTTACGGTGTGGACTACCAGGGTATCTAATCCTGTTTGCTCCCCACACTTTCGTGCCTCAACGTCAGTTACTGTCCAGAAAGTCGCCTTCGCCACTGGTGTTCCTCCTAATATCTACGCATTTCACCGCTACACTAGGAATTCCACTTTCCTCTCCAGCACTCAAGAAAACCAGTTTTAGTTGCAGTTCCTCAGTTAAGCCGAGGGATTTCACAACTAACTTAATTTCCCGTCTACGCACCCTTTACACCCAATAAATCCGGATAACGCTCGCTCCCTACGTATTACCGCGGCTGCTGGCACGTAGTTAGCCGGAGCTTATTCTACAGGTACTGTCTTTATTCTTCCCTGTCTAAAGCAGTTTACAATCCGAAAACCTTCTTCCTGCACGCGGCGTCACTGCGTCAGAGTTTCCTCCATTGCGCAATATTCCCGACTGCTGCCTCCCGTAGGAGTCTGGGCCGTATCTCAGTCCCAATGTGGCCGTTCAACCTCTCAGTCCGGCTACTGATCGTTGACTTGGTAGGCCGTTACCCCACCAACTATCTAATCAGACGCAAGCCCATCTATCAGCAGATTGCTCCTTTCCCTATTGTACCATGTGGTACTTAGGCATATGCGGTATTAGCAGTCATTTCTAACTGTTGTTCCCCTCTGATAGGCAGGTTGCTTACGTGTTACTCACCAGTCCGCCACTAAAGCCATTGTTGTAAGTCAACTTTCACTTTCTTTGAACAAGTTCTCAGTCCATGTCTATATCATTACAACGACTTCCGTTCGACTTGCATGTCTTATGTGCGCCGCCAGCGTTTATCCTGAGCCAGGATCAAACTCTCTTGTTTGTGGTATTTATATTTCATTCTTTCAAATGTTATAAATCAAAACTCAAGTGTTTTATCAAGCTCTTAAACTTCTTGCTTTTTATTGAATTAAAAACTTTTAAAAAATTTTACTTTTTCGGTACTGATTTTTAGGTTTAAAAATCATACCGCTTCGGTTTATTCTCTAAAGAATTTACTGTTTACTTTTCAATGTACTTTTTGTTCTCCCTCGCGGTGAACGATTTGTATTATACAATATGTTTTTTTGTTTGTCAACACTTTTTTAAAAATTTTTTCAAAAAATTTTTTTATTAATTTTTCAAATAAAATTGGCATTAAAAAATCATATTGTTTTTATGTTTAATTCACTTGTCAAACCTCGTGAACTAGGCATTAGTTTACCACCATTTTTTACTAAAGTCAATACTTTTTTCAAAATAATTTTATGGTATTTTTTTCCATCTTTGCAAAACCCTTTATTATTCAATATTTTTGTCACAAATTTTACTCAAAAAAATTTTATTTTTATTATAAAACTTTCTGTAGAAGATAAAAAAAGAGACTACTTTCGTAATCCCCATAATATAAACAAATTATTTATTTTCTTGAATCTTTGCTCTAATAAGCCTAACCAAACCATCACTATCATATTGAATAGATACAGTATACTTATCATTTTTATTTTTTTCCAAATACTGTTCAGTAAGTTTTGTCTTTTCTTCATTATTAGAATTTCTTTTTATATAGAAAACAATTTCTGAAATATTCTTTTTATATTCATCTCCATCTTTTTGAGAATTTAATTTGTCAATATCTAAATCTTGAACTTCACCAGTTTTTAACAAAACCTTCATATCCTCAAAATTACCCTCAGTTGTATTAAGTAATTCCTTAATATTATCTGCAGTCAAATTTTCACTTGCAAAAAATTCAAATTGTGAATTAAATCTCTTTCTTTCAGTATCTGTTATTTCGCCTTCACTAGGTAATTTTATCGTATCCTTACTTGCAAGACCCAAATTTTGTAAAATTTTAACATAATCATTTACACTTGCCACCGATAATATATTAGAAATTTGTTTTTGTGCATTGTTTTTTAATACATTATTTATTGCATTTGACTGTTCTTCAGTCAGTTTATCCATGTCCACAACATCTTTTTCAAGAGTAACCTGATTATCAAATTCCTGTACAATATTTATTTTATTTGATATTTTTGCAATTGCATCTGTCTTATCATTTGACATTTCAAATTTTATTTCTTTATCAATATCATCACTTTGAACTGTTTGTTCAATATTTAAATTAATATCTAATTTCACTGCATTATCTTGAGTGCTTTTATATTCTACAACAGTATTATTTTGTGTTTGATTATTTTGTTTTTCTATTTTTATAAATTGTTCTGTTGTAACATCTTTTACTTCTGATGTTGTTAATTTTGCAGATGAACCATTATAAAAATCCAAAGTTATTTTTTGAGTTCCTTTTTCTATAGATGTTCTTACTGTTTTCATTTTATTTTCATAAACTGTTATTTTTACCTCATCATTTCCGATATTATTATCTTCGATATTTTTAATTTTATCATTTATTTTTTGAGTAAAATCATCTTTTAAATTTCCAGAATAATCAGAGTTATTTTCTTTTATTTTTGATTCTATTTTATCTATTTTTGATAAAATAATTTCATCCTTTGATAATTGTTCCAACATTTTTATATACAAGTTATTAAATTCTTCTAATGTAACACTAACATAATATGCATTTGTTTGTACATCTTTTTCATTTACTGTTATTAAAGAATTTGATTGTTTATGATATTTATCTTTAGATATATTGTTTTGTATTATTCCAACATAAGTATTTGCAAGAGTTTGCTTTTCTTCATCTGTAAACTCTAATATAGATTTTACATCTATTTTTTGTATCAACTCATCCAAAGATTGCATTTGTGTTTTACTGTCATCACCCTTTGTAGTAACAAATTGCTGTATGTCATTCAATCTTATTCCATATGTATCATCTTGTTGTAAATATTCTAATCCAGCTAACTTTTCATTACTATTTTCATTACTATTTACAACTGATATGTCATAATATTTATAGTTGTTTGTTTTATCAACATTTCCTTTTGCCTGTATTTTCACATTGTTTACACCACTATTTTTACTTTCACTACTAGTTCCTTTATTTTCAGTATACTCAATTTTCCCTTCTAAATTAGTAGTATATTTATTTTCTGATAGCATATTTTCTATTTCTGTATTATCATCTTCTTTTAATATTTCTAAAACATCAAAGTTTTGTAACATATATTTTGCAAATAAAGTCTCTTTAGTTTTAAAAGCATCTGTTTTTAGATATAAAACTATTAAAATTCCTATTATTATTAAGACAGTTAAAGCAATTGATGCTGATAATATTGCTATTCTTTTCTTTCTTGCCATCATATTTTTTACCTCCTATTTTATTCTTAAGTACATTTCAATTATATATTTTTTTATTTTTTTAATCAATACTTTTTCTTAATTTTTGTTCAACTGCTTCATATATTACTATACCTGTTGATACTGAGGCATTTAATGATGTTACTTTTCCTTTCATTGGAATCTTTACTAAAAAGTCACAATTTTTTCTTACTTTGTCACTCATTCCGCTTCCTTCATTTCCTATAACAATGCCCAATGGTCCTGTTAAATCTTGATCATAATAATATTTTTCTGTATTTATGTCTGTTCCACATATCCATAGACCGGCATCTTTTAATTTTTGAATTGCATCTGATATATTTGTAACTCTAGCAATATGCATATGTTCTACTGCTCCAGCTGATGTTTTATTTACTGTACTATTTACTGCTGCCGCTCTTCTTTTAGGTATAATTACGCCGTGAACCCCTGCTGTTTCTGCAGTTCTTATAATTGAGCCTAAATTGTGTGGGTCTTCTATTCCGTCTAAAATTAGTACAAATGGTTCTTCATTTTTTTCTTTTGCGTAATCTATGATATCTTCAATTTCACAATATTCAAATGGTGGTACTATTGCAATGACACCTTGATAATTTTGATTTTGCGCCATTTCGTCCATTTGTCTTTTGTCTTTTTCTACTATTATTATTCCTTTTTCTTTTGCTATTGCTATTATTTTGTTGATTGAGCCATGTCTTTCTCCTTTTGCTATAAATATTTTGTTAATATCTTTTCCGCTTTCTAATAGTTCTAATACTGAATTTCTTCCTTCTACTTGGTCATCATAATTTTTTTCTTCTTTTTTTTCATAATTTTCTTTTTGAATTTTTTTATTATTTTTTTGATTATAATTATTTTTCATTTTCTACCTCTTTTACTTTTACATTATTTTTAATATATGAACTTAATAATTATTATTCATCATCTAATTTAAGTACTGATAAAAATGCCTCTTGTGGTACTTCAACATTACCAATCTCACGCATTTTCTTTTTACCTCTTTTTTGTTTTTCAAGAAGTTTCTTTTTTCTAGTAACATCTCCACCATAGCATTTTGCAAGTACGTCTTTTCTCATTGCAGATATTGTTTCTCTAGCTATAATTTGTCCTCCGATTACTGCTTGAATTGGTATTGTAAATAATTTTCTTGGTATTACTGTTTTTAATTTTTCTACCATTTTCTTTCCTCTTGTATATGCACTATCTTTGTGTACTATAAATGAAAGTGCGTCAACTGGTTCACCATTTATATGTATGTCTAGTTTTACTAGATTTGACCTTCTGTATTCTTTGAATTCATAGTCAAATGATGCATATCCTTTTGTTTTTGATTTTAAATTGTCAAAAAAGTCGTATATTATTTCATTTAATGGCATTTCATATACTAATGTTACCCTGTTTTCGTCAAGGTATTTCATATCTATATAAATTCCTCGTCTATTTTGACATATTTCCATGATGTTTCCTACATATTCTTTTGGTGTTAGTATGTTTGCAGTTACAAATGGTTCTTCTATATATGATATTTCTTGTGGTGTTGGTAATTCTGTTGGATTATATATTTCTTCAACTTCTCCTGTTGTTTTGTGTACTTTATATATAACTGATGGAGCAGTTGTGATTAATCCTAAGTCAAATTCCCTGTCTAATCTTTCTTCAATTATTTCTAGGTGAAGTAGTCCTAAAAATCCACATCTAAATCCAAAGCCAAGTGCAGCTGATGTTTCTGGTTCATATTCTAGTGCGGCATCATTTAATTGAAGCTTTTCTAGAGCCACTTTTAAATTTTCGTATTCACTTCCATCTATTGGATAAAGTCCACAATATACCATTGGCGTTACCTTTTTGTATCCTTTTAATGGCTTGTCCGCTGGGTTACCGTTTAAAGTTACTGTATCTCCTACATGTATGTCTGATAAACTTTTTATACTTGCTGCAATATATCCAACTTCTCCTGCTTTTATTTCATTTGCAGGCATATATGATCCAGGTACAAAATATCCAACTTCTGCAACTGTGTATACTTTATTTGTTGCCATTAGTCTTATTTCGTCTCCTGCTTTTACTTTTCCATCCATTACTCTTACATATGCTACTGCTCCTTTGTAATTGTCGTAGTATGAGTCAAATATTAAACAAGTTGTTTTTGCATTTTCATCACCTTTTGGTGAAGGCAAGTCTGTTACAATTCTTTCTAAAACTTCTTCTACATTTAATCCCGATTTTGCTGATATACATGGCGCATCTTCTGCCGGTATTCCTATTATATCTTCAATCTCTTGTTTTACTTCGTCTGGTCTTGCGTTTGGTAAATCTATTTTATTTATTACTGGCAATATCTCTAGATTATTGTCAATTGCTAGATATACGTTTGCTAAAGTTTGTGCTTCAACTCCTTGGCTTGAGTCTACTACAAGTATTGCCCCATCACATGCTGCCAAACTTCTTGATACTTCGTAGTTGAAGTCTACATGGCCAGGTGTGTCTATCAAATTGAATTCGTACTCTTCTCCGTTTTTTGCTTTGTATATCATTCTTACTGCTTGTGATTTTATTGTGATTCCTCTTTCTTTTTCTATTTCCATGTTGTCTAGCACTTGACTTTCCATTTCTCTTTTTGAAAGTACTCCTGTCATTTCTATCATTCTGTCTGCTAGTGTTGATTTTCCATGGTCTATGTGTGCTATTATACTGAAGTTCCTTATATGTTCTTGTCTTTTATTCATTTTTCCTCCCTATGTTTTTCTTTTTATTAAACATTTTGAATTACTAAGTTCCGTTCTTTATTAACTTTTGTTCATATTTTAACATAAGTTTAATAAAATCACAATAGATTATATAGAAAATTAGTTTGTTTGGCATTTTATGTAAATTTTGGTATTATTTTATTATTAGTAAATACTACTGTATAAAAGGAGGACATTCAAATGAATGAAGAAAAAAATTTACAAAATGATGAGAAAATGATAAAACAGTAGAATTACGGACGGTGTTAAAATAACGACAACAGAAGATACCTTAGCATCTTTTTCTGTTATAATCAAAGATGGTGATTTTATTGGTTTTATAGATACAGAATTATTACCAATATACACAAATTCTACTAACATTTTTATGATTAATGATTTAGCACCAAATTTTTTCTCTGACGAAGCAAAAATCAATACATATACCTTTGCTTCAATTTGTAGTTACGAAAAAAATAATTAATACTTACCCCATAATGTGCAATGCACTTTATGGGGGTTTTCATATTATTATACCCTCATACACATTATACACATTTATATATCCCATATTTTCTAAAATTCTTTGTGCTTCTTGGCTCCTATGTCCCGTTGAACAATAAACAACTATCAATTGCTCTTTAGTAGCTATTTGCCTTGCAACAACTCTTCTTATTTGATAATCAGGTATTGATATTGCACCATCAAGATGTCCTTCTCTGTATTCCTGTGGACTACGCACATCAATTAATACCGCACCTTGTTTAATGTATTGACTTATTTCATCTTTTCTAATATCTTTTTTGTTATCAAAACTTCTTTTTAATTCAAAATTTTTTTCTATCATATATTTTATTTTTCTAAACATTTTTAATCCCCCAAAATATCTATATTAAATAATTTTATCTTCTTACTATTATAATATTATTAATAAGACATTTTGTTGTATATTTTTGTATTATTTTGCAATTATGTTATCTTTCTTGTATTATGTTATCTGTTTTGTTTACATTATTTTATTTAGTTTTTATCCACACCCTGTGGAAACTGTGGATAACTCTGTGAATAACTCAAAAATGTACCTTTATTTTTGATAGTTATGCACATACCATTGTGCATAACTTTATTTTCCAATTATTTACATTTTATCATTTTATTTTATGTGTACTCTTATTGAATTTTATGCAAATTATAAAAAAACTATAAAACGGCTATATATCGCCAATTTTATAGTTTTTGTTATTTTTTAATATACATAATCTTTTTAAATCTACAAATTCATAATGTATTATACATAATACTTATAACTTACAATTTTAGAGTATATTATGCATTATACTTTTAACTCATAAATTTAAAATATATTATACATATTATTTCTAAAATTGTTATAACTGGAAATCCAACAACAAATGCAACTTTTTGTGTTTTGTGCCTAAATGCATACATTCCAGCAATTGTTCCAATACCTCCACCTAGTGCAGTTATTATAAAAAGAGTTTTTTCTGGTATTCTCCATTTTCCTTTTTTGGCTTTTTGCTTGTCTATATACATTATTAGAAATCCTATTATATTTATTAGTATAAAGTAGATTATTATATTTTTAGTTGTGAATATATTTTGTAAATCTTGCATTTTGATTTCACTCCATTCCTTTAATTGTTGTCCATTTTCAAGGAATATCCATATTTCCCTTTAAAAGGGGATTTTAAGGAACGTCCCTCAATCCCTCTCAATCAATCTTATCCAAACAGACTCAACTGATTACTTTGGCTCATACCTTCTAAGCAACCAAATTCTTTAAGTAAATCTGCTCCTGAAGCACCTATTTTTGCTCTTATTTTTAGGTCGTCTATTGACATAAATTTACCATCTTTTCTAGCCTCTACAATGCCTTGTGCAGCTACACCACCAAAACCTGGTATACTATTTAAAGGTGGTCTTAATTTGTTTTCTTGTACTTTGAATTTTGTTGCTTCAGATTCGTATAAGTCTACTGGCAAAAATTCAAATCCTCTTTCATACATTTCTAATACTATTTCTAAGTCGTCATACATGTCTAATTCAGCTTTTGTTGCTTCTTTCTTTTGGTTTTTCATTTCTATTTCTTTCATTTTGTTTTTTACTTTTTCTTTTCCAAATATCATACAACTTGCGTCAAATGCTTTCGCTCTTATTGAAAAATATGCCGCATAATATGCTAGTGGTATGTGTACTTTGAACCATGCAATTCTAAAGGCATTTGTAACATATGCTGCTGCATGGGCTTTTGGGAACATATATTTTATTTTTTCACATGATTTAATATACCAGTCTGGTACATCATGTTCTTTCATTAATGGTATGTATTCGTCTTTCCATTTTGGTTCTTTTCCTTTTGCTACTTTTCCTTTACGTACTGCTTCCATTATTTTGAATGATTTGTCTGGTGGTAATCCTTTTTTAATTAGGTAAATCATAATATCGTCACGACAACATATTGCTTCTTGAAGTGTTACTACCCCTTGTTCAATTAATGTTTGGGCATTTCCTAGCCATACGTCTGTACCATGTGATAAACCTGATAAACGTATTAATTCATCAAAGGTTGTTGGTTTTGTGTCCAAAAGCATGCCTCTGGCAAATTTTGTTCCATATTCAGGTATTCCATATGTTCCTACTTGTGAGTGAATTTGCTCTGGTGTTACACCTAATGCTTCTGTTGAGTTAAATATTGACATTGTTTCTTTGTCATCTAGTGGTACATCTGTTGGTTTTATTCCTGTTAAGTCTTGTAACATACGAATTACCGTCGGATCGTCGTGTCCTAGTATATCTAGTTTTAACAAGTTTCCATCTATTGAGTGATAATCAAAGTGTGTTGTTATTATGTCTGAATTTGGGTCATCTGCAGGGTGTTGTACTGGTGTAAATTCATATATTTCTCTTCCTTTTGGTACAACTATAATTCCACCAGGGTGCTGACCTGTTGTTCTTTTTATTCCCGTACATCCTTGTGATAGTCTTTGAATTTCTGCTCTATTCATAGGAATTCCTCTATCTTCATAATATCCTTTGACATACCCGTATGCTGTTTTTTCTGCTACTGTACCAACTGTTCCCGCTTTAAATGTTGTTCCTTTTCCAAATATTACTTCTGTATATTTATGTGCTTTTGCTTGATATTCACCTGAGAAGTTTAAGTCAATATCTGGTTCTTTGTCTCCATTAAATCCTAAGAATGTTTCAAATGGTATGTCCATTCCATCTTTTGTTAGTTTATGCCCACATTTTGGACAGTCTTTATCTGGTAAGTCAAATCCATTTCCTACTCCATAATCTTCAAATTCTGAATACTTACAGTTTGGGCAACGGTAGTGTGGTTGTAGTGAGTTAACTTCTGTTATACCTGTCATAAATGCCGCTAAAGATGAACCTACTGAACCTCTGGAACCAACTATATATCCATCTTCATTTGATTTCCATACCAATTTTTGTGCAATTATGTACATAACTGAGTATCCATTACTTATAATTGAGTCTAACTCTTTATCAAGTCTGTCTTGTACTATTTTGGGTAATGGGTCACCATATAATTCATGTGCTTTTTTGTAAGCAATATTTTTGATATCTTCTTCACATCCTGGAATATGTGGCGGACATTTTTCTGGTGATATTGGGCTTATTTGCTCACACATATCTGATATTTTATTTGTGTTTGTTACAACTACTTCATATGCTTTTTCTTCTCCTAAATAACTGAACTCTTCAAGCATTTCTTCTGTTGTTCTTAAATATAATGGTGCTTGATTGTCTGCATCTTCATATTTTTGTCCCGCTTCTAATATTCTTCTATAAATTTCATCTTGTGGGTCCATAAAATGAACATCACATGTCGCAACAACCAGTTTGTTTAATTTTTCACCTAATGCAACAATTTTTCTGTTGATATCTCTTAAATCTTCAACATCTCTTACAATTCCATTCCTAATCAAGAATTGATTATTTCCTGTTGGTTGAATTTCTAAGTAATCATAGTCATTTGCAATCGCTTCAATCTCTTCATCTGGACGTCCTTGTTCTATTGCTTGATATAGTTCACCTGCTTCACACGCACTTCCAAGTATTAAACCTTCTGAATATTTTTTGTATAAGCTTTTTAATATTCTAGGTTTTCTATAAAAATAATTAACATGTGAAAGTGAAATTAATCTATATAAATTTCGTAATCCCACATAGTTTTTTGCTAAAATGATAGCATGATATGTTTTTAATTTTTTGTATTCTTCTGCTTTTGCTACTGGATCTGCTGCAACTTGGTCTATATCTTCTAGTTTTTTTGCTCCCTTTTCCTTTAACATATCTATCATTACATTAAATACTTTAACTGTTGTATCAACATCATCTAAAGCTCTATGTGCTACTTCTACTTTGATTCCTAAGTTTTCTGCAATTTTTCCTAATTTATATTTTTTATACTCTGGGAATAAATCTTTTGCCAAACTTAATGTATCTAAGTATGAATAATCAAAGTCATACCCTAATCTTTTTGCATTTTGTTTTAAGAATCCTACATCGAAATTCGCATTATGGGCTACTATTACGGTTTCATTTTGGTCACCTAAAAATTCCAACATTTTAGGGAATACTTTTTCAATTGTTTCTGCATCTTTTACCATATCGTCTGATATGTTTGTAACTTCTGTAACTCTTTCTGGAATATGTCTTTCTGGATTTACAAAGCAACTGAATTCGTCTATTACTTCTTTATTTTTAACTTTCATTATTCCTATTTCTGTAATTCTATCATTTGTTGCTGAAAATCCTGTTGTTTCTAGGTCAAGTACACAATAAGTTGCATCTATGTCTTGTCCCTTTCCATTATAAATTGATTTTGTATTATCTGGCGCTAAATATGCTTCTACACCATATATTATTTTGATATCCGGATTATCATCGCCAACTAGGTGATATGCTTCTGGGAATGCTTGTGCAACTCCATGGTCTGTTATTGCTATTGATTTCATTCCCCATTTCATTGCTCTTTTTATCAAGTCTGTTGCTGATGTTACTGCATCCATTTGGCTCATTTTGGTGTGCATGTGTAATTCTACTCTTTTTACTTCTGCGTTGTCTTGTCTTACTTCTTTTTTTACACCTGTACTTTCTACGATTGTATTTGCCATAACAGTAAGTTCACCTGAAAATGAATCCATTTGCGCATTTCCTTCAATTTTTATACCTTTTACACTACCCATTCTTTTTATTATTTTTTTAGCTTTTCCTTTTTCTAGGAAGGCTTTACATGTAAGTGTACTTGTTCCATCATATAGGTCAAAACTTAATAATGTTTTTCCAGATTTTAATTCTCTATCTTCCATAAAGATAATCTCACCATCTAATGAAACTGCTCCGTCTTCTGGTCCTAGTTCTGAAACTTTTGCAAGTGGAGCGGTTATGTTCATTGTTTTTCCTAAAATTAATGGTGTATCTTCTTCTTCGTCTTCTTTTGGAAGATCTGGAATATTGTTTTCTATTTCAATTATTGTGTTTGCAATTACTGTTACATCTCCTACATATGTGTCAAGTCCTGCTTTTCCTATAACTTTTATTCCTTTTGCTTGTTCTATTTGTGCTTTTATTTCATTTCCTTCTTTGATATCTTTGGCAAATGATTTACATGTCATTGTGCCTGTTCCATCATATAGGTCAATTATAAGCATTCCTTTGCCCGATTTTGTTTCTCTACATTCAACTGTTAGCACTCTTCCTTCAAGTGCTACTCTACCATCATTTGCAGTTATATCTTTTATTTTGATTAGTTTTTCTTTTGCTTTTGATGGTTTTCCCATTATGTATTTTTGTTCTTCTATAACGGCATTATCTAATTCCATATCTTCTGGCATTGTTCCCATCTCTTCCATTGGAATGTAATCTCCGTCTTGTGGTGGTATATAGTCTGGATCATTATATTCTGGCACCTCGTTTTGAGAATTGTTTTTGTTGTGTACAGAATTTGTACCATATGATGCTGAATTTGGAGTATTTGCTGTATGTTGTCCGTTTTCTGTTTCTTCACTATTTTCTGGAATATATGCCACTGTTTGTTTTATTGCATTTTCTTCCATTTCTTTAATTTTCTTTTCATGTTGTATTTCCGCTTCTTGTGGCAAAATTTCTTCAAGTTCAATTTTGTATTCTTTTCCATATAATTTTTTTATTACATTCTCTAGTTCTTTATCAGTTTTCTTTGCCCTTAAAAAGTCTGCACCTCTTATATGCATTTTTACATTTATTATATTGTCATTTATTTCAACATCACTTTTCATTAATAGCATTGGTTTCATTAATGGATATTTATGTGCCATATAACATATGATATTTTTCCATTCTTCTTTTATTGATTTTAGTTGTGTGTCTTTTTGGTAATGGATTGTCATATCTATGTTTGAAAAATGGAATCTTTCTATTAAGAATTTTTCAAAATACCATATGTCTTTTACTTCTATGTATTCGTCTATTTCCAATGTTATTCCTAATGTATTTGTGCTTTTTATTACATTTAGTGCTGTAACATGTGCTTCTTTTATATTTGCTTTTGTTTCATAATCACTGAATATTTCTTTTACTTTTTTTGCTTTATTTTCTGACATTGCTTTTGATTCACTCCATTTCGCTAATGTTCTTTTGGAACCTGTTCTGTTTTGGTCCGGTTCCAAGATGTTTTTTCTTTTGTTGTATTTTATCACAAATTGCCATTTTGTTAAAGCGAACAGGTCAAAAAAAGCAAGATAATTTTAATCTTGCTTTTTCTGTAATTTTCCTATTCTATTTTCTAAACCTTCACATAATTTATTGATTCCTGTTGCTAGGTTTGATGCCTTGTTTTTTATTACAATTCTATTTTTTCAACTTTAATATCATCCAAATTAGAATCATCAACTTTATATCCATATCCACCTAAATAATATCTGCAATTATTGTAATTCTCTGCAGTTTGCTTCTCACCATTTTTCAAATTAACAATAGAAACTCCATCTCTACTATTTCCAACATAAATTTTATCATTAATAATATAATTTAAATTAGTTCCAAAATCTGCAAATTGACCAATTTCGGTTGCAGTACCATCTTCTTTAACATTAAACAAAGTATATTTTTCATCTAACGAACCATCATCAAGTCTTTTTCTAATATTTATATATGTATTCCCTGCATATTCTCTAACCATACCAAAATATCCAACCAACACATCATCTTTTGTTTCCAAGTTTAATATATGTATTGCTTCCTGTTCCGCATAATCTACATATGTTAAATATTTATCATTTAAAGTTATTACAAATTTTCTTCCTTGCACTATTTCTATATCATTAGATCCATCTATATTTATTTCATGCATTTTTCTGTTTTGAGCAGTATAATATATTTTATCATTATTTATCGCAAAATAATTTTTTATTTTTTCTGCTATATTTTTTACATTTTTTCCATCTTTGTCCATAGAGCATAATGTTCCCTGTGGATTTTGATTTATAGTATCATATCCTATTTGATTTACAAAATATACTTTCTCATCTGTTATCCATAATTGTAAAGATGACCCATCATAAATTTTAGTAACATTTCCTTCCAAATCTATTTTATAAATTCCTTTTCCGCTATAATAGTCTGGAATTGCAAATATATTTTCACCGTCAAAATATATTTTACTTGCTCCATTTGGAAGTTGTGCTAATTTTTTAGTTGTACCATCTTCCACATTATATGCATATATACTTTTATTTTTGTCTTCGTAAATCACACCTGTTTTTCCTATTTTACAGAATGTTTTTCCTTCTTGCATACTTTTTTGTCTTTCTTCCTTTTCTAGTTCTTCATTATTTGTTTTATTTGTGTTTGCAGTTACCTCTTCACTATTTGTATTTCCCTGTTCTTTGGCATAATTTACTGTTTCAACTTTGTTTGGATTAATAATCACAATTGCTATTGCAATTATCATCAATATTGCAAGTATTATTCCTAATATTATATTTCCCTTTTTATCATCCATTTTTTTCTCCTTTTTTGAGGTCTTTAATTATTACATATTTTGATAATTTTGTGTCTTACACCTCATTTAAAAAATTCTTAGGATATCATTATAAGTTATATATAATGATAATGCTATTAAAATTGAAAATCCTATTAATTGTATATTTATTTCTGTTCTTTCATTTAATGGTTTTCTTCTAATTGCTTCAATTATTAATATTAAAATTTTGCCACCATCAAGTGCTGGAATTGGCAATAAGTTTGTTACTCCTAGTGATAGTGAAATCAAAGCCAACATATATATAAATTCTCTAAAGCCACTAGTTTTTGCAACAACTTCTGATATTCCAACAGGTCCCATCATTTGGTCTACACTTACTCCTCCTGTAAATAGCATTTTTATATTGTCTAATATAGAACCTGCAAATTCTTTTGTTTCTATTCCACCATATATCAAATGATTTGCTAATGTGTTCTCTGCTTGTTTTAAATTTACTCCTAAATAATATGATGAAATATAATCTGGTGTAAATTCAAATGTTATTTGTTGCTCTTTTCTTTCTACAGTTATAAGTATTGTATTAACACCTTTTTCTTGAATCATATTTACAATTTTATTATAATCACCATTTATTTCTTGATTATTAATTTTAGTTATTTTATCATTTGCCTTTAATCCAACTTTTTCTGCACTACTATCTTTTTCAATAGATATTATTTTACAATTTTTATCTAAATATATTCCTGTATTTTTTGTTTTTATTTCTGTTGGTTTTATTTGATATTCCAATGTTTGGCCATTTCTTTCTACTTTTAAAGAAATTTCTTCTCCATTGTATTTTTCGTTTTTATCATTTGGTTCTGTAACTTTAGTCATTGCTTTACTTAAATCGTATTTGTTCTTGATTTTCTTTCCATCTAATTCTACAATTTTGTCATTTTGTTGCAATCCTACTTCTTGTGCAACATATCCATCTAATACTGAACTTATTTCATTTGTTACATATGTTGTACTTGTTGACATTAAAACAAAATATACTAATAATCCAAATATGATATTTACTGTTGCACCTGCAATAACTATAGCAATTCTTTTTGGTATGCTTGCTTTAGAAAAAGAACCCTCATTTTCTGATCTTTCTTCTTCGCCTTCCATACTGCAAAATCCACCGTAATGGTATTAATCTAAGTGCATATTTTGTTTCTTTTCCTTGTTTTTTCCATATTGTTGGTCCAAATCCTATTGCAAATTCATTTACCTTGACTTTGCAAAGTTTTGCTACTAGCAAGTGTCCTGCCTCATGTATCAAAATTAGAAATCCAAGTAAAAATATTATCTTTAAGGCTGATATTATAATTGTCAAATTTATGCCTCCTTATTTCGGGATTGGGGGACAGGTCTTTAATCCCGATTTTTTTTCGGGATTAAAGACCTGTCCCCCAATCCCGAAATTTTTAAATTAAAGTAAATAACATATATGCAAATGGTGCTATAAACAGTACACTATCTATTCTGTCTAACATTCCTCCATGACCTGGTAATAAATTACTATAATCTTTTATATCAACATATCTTTTTATACAAGATGCTGAAAAATCACCTATTTGACCTATCAAACTTAATACTATTCCTGATATTCCTACTACAAAATATGAATATTCAAAAGAAAAATTATTATTTAAAACAAATGTATAAATAAGTGCTAACGCAGTTGCTCCAATCGTTCCAGCAACACAACCTTCTATCGATTTTTTAGGACTTACTTTACTAAATTTGTGTTTTCCAAATCTTTTTCCTATGCAATATGCAAATACATCTGTTCCCCATGATGCAATAAATATATATCCTAACAATATTTTTCCGTTTTGCATTTTATCTATCATTGTTAAAAACATTATAAATGTTGGTACATAACATATTCCAAGCAATGTGTATGCCATGTCTTTAAATGATGTTTTCATATCTGTTGCTATTACATGTGCAAATAATATTAATAATATTATTGGAATTGCATAAATTAGGCTTCCTGTTAATTGTTGGCTTGATATAAAACTTGGCAATAATACCAATGCACAACTTAAATATGATATCCATTTTATAGGTTTACATACTTTTGATATTGCTCCTAAATATTCATGCATTGCTACAATTGCAATAAGTGTAAACATTAGTCCTGTTATTATATTATTTTGAATTAATAACAATACTATAAGGGCTAAACCTACTATAAATCCTGATGTTATTCTTTTAAAATCCATACCTATTCTTTCTCTCCTCTTCGCTCATTCATTAGTGAACAAATATAAAAATTTAAAATGATTTGTTCTCACTATTAACTCTTTTCAAATTTTTTATTTTGCTCCAAATTTTCTATTTCTACTTTTATAAACTTCTATTGCATCATCTAAATCTTTTTCATTAAAGTCAGGCCAATTTTTATCTACAAATAAAAATTCTGTATATGCTAATTGCCATGGTAAGAAATTACTTAAACGTAACTCTCCACTTGTTCTTATTAATAAATCTGGATCTGGCTGATTTGCGGTATATAAATTGTCTGATATCATTTGCTCTGTTATATCTTCAATTTTCACCTCATTATTTTGTATTTTTTTTGCAATGTTCTTTACTGCTCCCAATATTTCGTCTCTTCCACCATAATTTAGTGCTATATTAAATACAATTCCAGTATTGTCTTTTGTTCTTTCCATGCATTTTTCTATACTTTTTTGCATCTTTTCTGATAAGCCTTGTCTATTTCCAATTATTTTTACTTTGATATTTTCCGAATCCGCTCTTTTACTATAATCATCCAAATAACTTTGAAATAAGTTCATTAATGCAGTAACTTCTTCTGTTGTTCTTTTCCAGTTTTCTGTTGAAAATGCATATACTGTTATATATTTTATACCAATTTTATTTGCATATCTAACTACTTTTTCTAGAGTTTTTGCACCTTCTTTATGTCCTAAACTTACTGGCAAATTTTTATTTTTAGCCCATCTTCTATTTCCATCCATTATAATTGCTATATGTTTTGGCAAATTATCTTGTTCCATTTTGTTCCCCCATCTGTCATTTTTCTTTATTTTCTGTCAAAAAGGGGCGTCCCTTTTGACAGATTTTATTTATTTCTATTTTTAATATATGTTGCTAATTGACTTAAAAATTCTGCTTTTTCTCCATAATCTTTTAATTGTTCAATTGCCTCTTGAGTTATTTTATCTAGTTCTTTTTTTGCACCATCTAAACCATAATATGATACATATGTACATTTGCCCATTTCTTTATCATTTCCAACTGGTTTTCCAGTAATTTTTGGGTCACCTTCTTCAGATAAAATATCATCTTTTATTTGAAATGCCAATCCAATGTTTTCTGCATATTTTGTTAATTTTTTTAAATCTTTTTCTGAAGCACCTACCAAAATTGCACCCATTCTTACACATAATTTTAGTAATGCTCCTGTTTTATTTATATGAATATATTCAAGCATTTCTTTTGAAATTTGCTTACCTTCTAATTCTGTATCTAAATATTCTCCTGCTATCATTCTGTCAACTGCTTTTGAAAATTCATTAAATGCTCTTACTTTTTCACAAAAGTTTTCTTTATATTGATTTTCTGCAGAGTATAATATTTCGTCACTTAATACTATATATGCTTGGTTTAATAAGCCATCTCCTGCAAGCAATGCAGTTGGATGATTAAATTGTTTATGATTTGTTGGTTTTCCATGTCTAAAATCATCATTATCTACTTCTGGCAAGTCATCGTGTATTAATGAAAAATTATGCACCATTTCTATTGCTACTGCAAATGGCATTGCTTCTTCAATATCTTCTTTAAATAATTGATATGTTGCTAATACCAAAATTGGTCTTAGTCTTTTTCCTCCTGCCATTAAACTATATTCCATTGAATTATTTAAAGTCTTTTCTGGGCATTCTTCTTTTCTAAGATATTTTTCTAATTCATTATTTACTATATCTTGATACATTTTTAGATTTTGTTTAAATTCCATTTTTGGTCCTTCCCTTTTATACAGACATTACTTCTTTTTCTTTGTTTGCTAATATTTTATCAATTTCTTCTACACTGCTATCTGTTAATTTTTGAATGTCATTTTCTGCTTGTTTTAATTCATCTTCTGTCATATTTCCTTCTTTTTGTTCTGCTTTTGCTGTTTCTATTCCATCTCTTCTAACTGATCTTACTGCTACTTTTGCTTCTTCTGCCATTTTTTTGATGTCTTTTACTAATTCTTTTCTTCTTTCTTCTGTTAGTTCTGGGAATGCCAATCTGATTACTTTTCCATCATTGTTTGGATTTATTCCTATGTCTGAAGCCAATATTGCTTTTTCAATTTCTTTTAATATGCTCATATCCCATGGTTGAATAACTATTAATCTTGCTTCTGGAACTGATACACCTGCTACTTGATTTATTGGTGTTGGTGTTCCATAATAATCTATTTTTACTTTGTTTAATATTGCAGGATTTGCTCTTCCTGCTCTAACTTCTGATAATTTTTCACTGTATACGCTTATACATTTTTCCATTTTTTCTTTAATATTTGTGTAATCCATAATCTTATACCTCTTTTCTTTATTTTACCATTATCCATTTTGAAACCGATACCTCAAAATGACATTTTCTATTTTACTATTGTTCCTATATGTTCGCCTTTTACTGCTCTTACTATGTTTTCTGGGTCTGCTATTCCAAATACTAATAATGGAATATTGTTATCTCTACATAATGCAGTTGCAGTTGAATCCATAACTTTTAAGTCTTTTTCTAATACTTCTAAATATGATATTTTGTCAAATTTTTCTGCTGTTGGGTCTAATTTAGGGTCTGCTGAATATACTGCGTCTATTGCTTTTCCTAATAAAATGATGTCTGCATTTATTTCTGTTGCTCTTAGTACTGCTGCTGTATCTGTTGTGAAATATGGATGCCCTGTTCCACATGCAAATATTACAACTCTGCCTCTTCCTAAATGTTTTTCTGCTTTTCTTATTATAAATGGTTCTGCTATTTCTCTCATTTCTATTGCAGTTTGTACTCTTGAGTGTACTCCTCTTGCTTCTAGTGCATCTTGTAGTGCTAAGCCGTTCATTGCAGTTGCTAACATTCCCATGTAGTCTGCTGTTGCTCTTTCCATTTGGTGTCCGTTTCTTCCTCTCCAGAAGTTTCCTCCTCCTACTACTATTCCTACTTCTACTCCCATTTCTGTTACTTCTTTTATTTTGTCACATATTTTTCCTACTACTTCTACGTTTACTCCTGTTTTTTGTTCTCCTGCTAGTGCTTCTCCACTTAGTTTTAAAAGTACTCTTTTATATTTCGCTTCTGACAATTTTTTCACTCTCCTTAGTTTTTTTCTTAAGCGTATTCTATCATATATTTTTGAAATTGAATACCCCTTTTTGTAAATTTTTATACAAAGTAACTAATCAAAAAAATGAGATAGAAATTTCTACCTCATTTATTTTTTAAATAATTTTAAAATACCTTATAAACATCCTCAATAGAACTTTCTATTTGCTCCCCTGTTTTCATATTTTTAACCTTAACAACACCAGAATTAACCTCATCTTCGCCAACTACAATAACATAAGGGATTTCAAGTTTATCGGCATATTTCATTTTAGCCTTTAATTTTTTATCATTCAAGAATATTTCAGTATTAATGCCATTTTTTCTTAAATCACTTGCCAATTTAATTGGAACTGTCATATCATCAACCATTGGCACTACTAAAACTTCCGCAATTGATTTTTTATCCGCTTTTATTAAATTCAATTCATTTAACTTGTAGAACAATCTAGTCAAACCAATTGAAATTCCAACACCTGGCAATTTTTTATCAGTATAATGTTCTGCTAAATTCTCATATCTACCACCAGAACATACACTTCCAAGTTCTCTATATTCATTTAAAAATGTTTCATACACTGTTCCTGTATAATAATCAAGACCTCTAGCAATTGTTAAATCAACTTTGAAGTTGTTATCTGGAATTCCAAATAATCTTACATATTTAACAACTTCTGTAAGTTCTTCAAGTCCTATTTTGAATGCTTCATTTTCAATTTTTAAATCTCCAAGTTTTTGCAATTTTTCATCTGTTGTTCCATCAATTCCAATAAAATCCAATATTTTATTTATTGATTCTGTTGGAACTCCAATTTTTTCTAATTCTTCTATTACAGCTTCTTTTCCTATCTTTTCAATTTTGTCTATTATTCTAAGAATTTCAACTGCATTTTCTTTTTGATTTAAACTTTCAAACAAACCATTAAATAATTTTCTGTTGTTTATTTTTATTGTAAAATCATCAAATCCTAATTCTTTAAATACATTATAAATAACACTTGGAAGTTCTGCATCATTAATTACACTTAATTCTCCATCACCAATAATATCTATATCACATTGATAAAATTCACGGAATCTTCCTTTTTGCGTTCTTTCTCCACGATATACTTTTCCAATTTGATATCTTCTAAATGGAAAACTCAAATTTCCATAATTTTTTGCTACATATTTTGCAAGTGGTACCGTTAAATCAAATCTCATTGATATGTCTGTATCACCTTTTTCAAATCTGTATATTTGTTTTTCTGTTTCTCCACCAGCTTTTGCTAATAATACTTCTGATAGTTCTAGTATTGGTGTATCTAGTGGTAAAAATCCAAATTTTTGATATGTTTTTTCTATTTTTTGTTTTATTTGTTCAAATAATATTTGTTCATTTGGCATTAATTCCATAAAACCTGCCAATGTTCTTGGTTCTGTTTTGCTCATAATTATATCCTCTCTCTATTTTTTCGGGATTGAAGACCCGTCCCCCAATCCCGATTTTTTTATATTTTACCACATTTTAGGCTTTAATTCAAGATAAATTGGTTTTTCATCTTTTAGCATTGTTGCCTTTCCATGTCCTGGATAAATAAAAGTATCATCAGGCAAATTTAATATTTTATTAACTATTGAATTCATTATTGCTTCTCTGCTAGAAGTAGGTAAATCTGTTCTTCCCCATGTTCCGGCAAAAATTGTGTCACCTGAAAATAAACATTTTTCTTTTTCACAATAAAGTGATGTACTTCCTGCAGTATGACCAGGTGTATGAATTACTCTAAATTCTAAATCACCTAAATGTATTAAATCATTATCGTCAACTCTTGAATCCGCTTCTAACTCTATATCTGGCAGTCCAATATATTCAGATAAATTAATGTCAACATTGTTTAGTCCTTCACTATCAATTCTATGAATTAATATTTTGCCACCACAACGTCTTTTTAACTCGTTTACACCTGCAATATGGTCCCCGTGGCAATGTGTTAAATAAATATACTTCAATTTTCCTTTAAATACATTTTTTATTAAATCCTCAATTTTATCTACATCACCTGCTGGGTCTATTACCATTATTTCTTTGCTATCTTCATCAAATATCACATAGCAATTTGTTGGGTCACCTATCCAGGTGTCTATCTTTAGTTCTTTTAAAATCATATTTTTCTTTCATTCCTCTCAAATATTACCTATAATTCTTTTCCAACAATTATCTCCTAACTTCGTAAACACTATCAACCTTCTTAATATTTCTAATTACTTTATTTAATTCTTCAATATTCTCAACTTCAAGGTCAATATCCATAATTGCTATTCTCTCCTTAGTAGTTTTTGTACTAACTCCCATAAGATTTGCCTTAGTTTCCTTAACAGTATTTAGAATATCAACCAATAGACCTTTTCTGTCATTTGCCAAAACTTCTAATGTAACATTATAATTTTCTTTTGCCTCTTCATACCATTTAACATCTATTATTCTATTTTCCTCTGTTAACAAATCTTTTACATTTACACAGTCTTTTCTATGAACTGATACCCCTCTTCCTTTTGTGATGTACCCTATTATTTCGTCTCCTGGTAATGGATTGCAACATTTTGAAAGTTTTACTAAGCAATTATCTATTCCTTCTACAACAACTCCTGAACTTGATGGTTTTTGTTTACTTTCTTTTTGTTTTCTTAATTCTTCAATTTTTTCTTCAACATTTTCTTCCTGATGTTCTTTTCTATATTCTTGTAGCATTCTTGCAATTACTTTTACTGCAGAATTTGCTCCAAATCCAACTGCTGCATACATATCTTCAAGATTCTTATATTTATATCTATCTAGCATTGCATCAATATATTCTTGCTTAAATAACTCTACATGTGACATTCCAATTCTCTTAATCTCTTTTTCTATTAAGTCTTTTCCTTTTTCAATATTTTCTGATTTTTCTGCTTTTTTGAACCATCCATTTATTTTGTTTTTGGCTTTTGTACTTTTTACAAATTTAAGCCAATCTCTACTTGGTCCTTTTGAATTGTCTGATGTAATTATCTCAATGATATCTCCGCTTTTTAATGGCGTTATAATTGGCATCATTTTACTATTTATTTTACATCCTGTCATATGATTTCCAATTTCTTCGTGTATACTGTATGCAAAGTCTATTGGTGTTGCATTTCTTGGTAATATTTTTATTGCTCCTTTTGGTGTAAATACATAAACTTCATCTTCAAATAATTCAGTTTTTAATGTTGTCAAAAATTCTTGTGGATCTTGCATATCTTTTTGCCATTCCAATGATTCTCTAAGCCAAGCAAGTTTGTCTTCTTCTACTTTTACTGATTGTTTTTTTCCAAAGTAACTTGCTTCTTTATATGCCCAGTGTGCCGCAATACCATATTCTGCAATTCTGTGCATATCCCATGTACGAATTTGCACTTCAAATGGTGTTCCTTTGTCACCTAATAATGTTGTATGTATTGATTGATACATATTTGGTTTTGGTACTGCTATATAGTCCTTAAATCTTCCTGGCATTGGACTATACATCTCATGTACAACTCCAAGTGCTGCATAACAGTCTTTTATTGAATTGACTAATATACGCAATGCGAATAGGTCATATATTTGATCTAATGTTTTGTTGTCTCTTTTCATTTTTCTATATATACTATATAAATGTTTTGCACGACCTGTTACTTCTGCATCAATATGTTGTTTTTTTAGTTGAACTCGTATGTCTGCCATTATTTTTTCTATGAATTTTAATCTTTCTTCTCTCTTTTTGTTTATTCCTTCAACTAATTCATGATATTCTTCTGGATATAAATATTTAAAAGATAAATCTTCTAATTCCCATTTCATTGAATATAGACCTAAACGGTTTGCAAGTGGTGCATATATTTCCATTGTTTCTTTTGCATTTGCTATTTGTCTATCTCTTTTTAGATATTTTAATGTTCTCATATTGTGAAGTCTATCTGCAATTTTCAATATTATAACTCTGATATCTTTTCCCATTGCCAAAAACATTTTTCTATAATCTTCAACTTGTTGTTCTTCAACAGTTGTAAATTGCATTGCTTCTAATTTTGTAACACCTGCAACCATATCTGCAATTTCATCGCCAAAGTCTTTTCTTAAATCTGCATCTGTTGCATCTGTGTCCTCGACAACGTCATGTAATAATGCTGCACATATCGTTGCTTCGTCTAATCCTACTCCTGCCAATATGTATGCTACATTTAATGGATGTATTATATATGGTTCCCCAGACCTTCTTTTTTGGTCTCCATGGTGTTCTACTGCATAGTTATATGCTTTCATTATTAATTTTGTATCTACTCTTCTACTTGTTTCTTTCTTTTTTGATATTACATCTTGTATTGTTATTTCTTTATTGTTTTCTTGCATTTTTCCACCCCCTGTGACAATTTTTTTTATTAAAGCCTAATTGACTATTTATGTAAATTATGCTATACTCTATTTAAATTTTGTAGCCATTAACATGCTAAAGTTTATTTAGCTCACATATGAAAGGAGACATTATGTCAGATTCAGGAAAATTACGGTTAGTTTATGGTTTAATCTATTTTGCTTGGAGTTTATTAAATGTTGCCGGTATTATTACATTTAGTTTTCTTCTTGGTTTCAGAATTTTACCAAGTAATTTTGAAGCATTAATTATTTTTTTTTCGATTTCACTATTACTATCCATAGGTGAAACCGTAAACAGTTTTATCAATATTTATAATATTGGAAAACTTGAAAAAAACTAACCACTAAAGTTGTCAAAAGGGTCCGTCCCTTTTGACAGCTTTTTATATTGACTTCATAACATCTTTAACATTAATTTGTAAACTATCAACACCATTAAAACTATTAATTTCCAAAGTTCCAACAACATCAATCTTGTCACCAATTCTATATTCATCTGCTAAATAACCTAAATTAAAACCTATTGCATTTACTACAGAATTGCCATCTTTCAAAGTCATTTTTATATGTTTGCCTTCTGACAAACTTCTAATAGAATCAACTTTCAGATTTTTCAACGCAAATATTGGTGTCTTATTTCCTTCACCAAATGGTTCGAGTTGTTTCAAACTTTCAACAGTTTCTCTACTTACTTCATTTAAATTGATTTTTGCATCAACATTTATAATAGGAACTATCTCATCTATTTTTGAATCTTTTGCAATTTGTTCAAGTTCATTTGCAAACTTGTCAAAATTGTCTTTTTTTATTGTAATCCCTATTGCCATACTGTGTCCACCAAATTTTTCAATTGTATCTTGGCATTTCATTAATGCATCATGCAAGTCAAAACCTGGAATGCTTCTACCTGAGCCTTTTGCCAATTCGTTGTCATAACACAATAAAATACTTGGTTTAAAATACAAATCTGTTATTTTTGAAGATACAATTCCAATAACTCCATGATGCCAATTATCTCCACCAACAACTATTGCACAATTTTCATATAATTTATTTTTTTCAATTTGATTTACTGCGTCTTCATAAATTGACTTTTCTTTTTCTTGTCTCATTTTATTATAATCATTTAATTTTTTTGTAAGTTCATTTACTTCGTAAATATCTTTTGATAAAAATAAATTCAATGCCTCATCTGCGTGTCCCATTCTTCCACACGCATTTATTCTTGGTGCAACACCAAAAGATATAGTTGTTGAGTCTAAATTTTTATACCCTGAAGACACAAGTAATGACCTTAGTCCCATATTTTTTGTTTGTGCTACAAGTAATAGTCCTAATTTTGTTATAACCCTATTTTCATCGACTAATGGAACTATGTCTGATATTGTACCAACACATACAATATCTAAATATTTTAAGTATTCCTTCTCATCTAATTCTAATTTTTTTCCGCAATGCTTGTGTTAATTTAAATACAACACCAACTCCTGCCAAATCTCTGCAAGGATATTGGTTATCTTTTCTTTTTGCATCAACTACTGCAAGTGCTTTTGGCAATTCATCTCCTACCTCGTGATGGTCTGTTACTATTGTTTCAATTCCTAACGAATTTGCATATTCTATTTCTTTTATTCCTGAAATTCCAGTATCAACAGTTATCATTAATGTGTAATTTTCTTTTGCTATTTTTTCTATAGCTGGTTTGTTTAATCCATATCCTTCTTCTAATCTGTTTGGAATGTATGAATCTACATGTAGTCCTCTATCTTCTAAAAAGCTTTTTAATACTGTTATACTTGTTATTCCGTCTACATCGTAATCACCATATATTATTGTTTTTTCGTTATTTTCTATTGCTTTTATTATTCTCTCTACCGCAATATTCATATCTGGCATTAAAAATGGGTCATGGAAATTTTGTCTTGTTGGATGTAAAAATTTTTCTATGTCTTCGTCTTTTATTTTTCTATTTACAATTATTGACGCTAGCAATTCATTTATTTTGTATTTTTCTGCTATTCTTTCTGTTTCTTCTGTATCTGTCTCATATATTTGCCATTTTTTGTTCATACCTTTCTCCTTTTTTTACTTTTCGTATATTGTATAACATTTTCTTATTTTTTTAAAGTATTTTTTGTAAATTCTGTAAATTTGTTCATGCACAAAATTACTATTCACAATCCGTAAAATTATTGTTTGTACGTTCCCCGTCGTCATTAGGGTAATTATATCTATTGGTAAGTTTGCATAGCTTTCCTAGAACAAATCTGAAAATTTTATATACTAGGAAAGTTGTATAACTTTCCTAGTATATAAACAAAAGAACCTACAATTTCTTGTAAGTTCTTTTGTTTTATCTACTAAATTTGTTTAGCAAAAATTATTGTTCTTTGATCATTACTTGCATCTGTACAAGTTGATAATGTTAATTCTGCTAATCCTGCAGTATCTCTTGTGTAGAATGATGTATCTGTTGATGATGCCTCAAATTTATTGTATACTTGATATGTTACTGATTTTCCTCTATAATCTGTTACATATATTTTTGCACCATTAGATAATTTTTTTAAATTAGAGAAAAACATTCCATTTCTATAATTATGCCCTATTATAACTGTGTTTCCAGGTTGATTTAAATTGTCTCCACTTGGATATAATGCAATTAGTGCTTTTTCTAGTGCAGTTGTTGATACTTCTTCTACTATTGGATATTCCAAATTGATTGCTGGAATTTTCATTGTACCTACAACTGTAAATCCGTTATATTTTTTCTTTCCTGAACCACTACCTGTTGTTGTACTTGTTATTGGTGTTTCATTAGAACTATCTAATACAACATTTTCATTCGAATCATCTGTTGTATTTTCTTCACTTGTTGTTACATCTCCTTGATAATCTTCTACAAAATCTGATGCCTGTTTTGAAGAATTATATTTTTTAATATAATCAAATCCTAAAAATCCCAATAACAATACAATTGCAATTATTACTATTATTAACACTACTGTTAATACTTTACTATATTTACTCTCAAACATACCTTTTACCTCCGTACTTTTAAACTCTAATTACATTATAACATATTAAATTTAATTTTACAATTTTTTTACAAATTTTTATATTTTTTATGTTAATCTTCGTTTCTTAATGTACTTATGCTTATTACTATTATACTATTTTATCTCCAAATTTAGCACCTGCTAAAACATGAAAATGTAAGTGCATAACTTCTTGTCCAGCATCTTTTCCACAATTCACTATAACCCTATATCCACTTTCCTTAAAACCTTTTTCATCTGCTATTTTATTTATAACACCATATATTTTTCCAACAATTGCTTCATCTTCTTTTTCCATATGAGCTAATGATGTTATATGTTTTTTAGGAATTACCAATATATGAACTGGAGCCGCTGGATTTATATCATTAAACGCTAATATTTCATCATCTTCATATACTTTTGTTGAAGGAATTTCACCTTTTATAATTTTACAAAATAAACAATCTTCCATTTTTATCACCTTTCAATTATTCTTTAGGGATTAAAGACCCGTCCCCTAATCCCTAATTATTTTTTAGGGATTAGGGGACGGGTCTCCAATCCCGATTTTTTATTTTTCTAAAATTGCCTTTATTCTTCTAACACCTGCTGAACTTGCTTCTTCTTTTTTGATTTTGAATTTTCCAAGTTCACTTGTGTTTTTTACATGAGGTCCACCGCAAAGTTCTTTTGAAACATTTCCTATTGTGTAAACAGTTACAACATCTGGATATTTTTCAATAAACATACATTCTGCTCCTGATTTAACTGCTTCATCTTTTTTCATTTCTTCTACTGTTACTGGTATTGCATCTTGAATCCATTTGTTTACTAAGTCTTCTGTTTGTTTCTTTTCTTCGTCTGTCATTTTGTGGTCACAGTTAAAGTCGAATCTCATTCTGTCTACTGTAATGTTTGAACCTCTTTGATGTGTTTCTGGTCCTAAAACTACTTTAAGTGCTGCATTTAATAAATGTGTTGCTGTATGATATGCTATTGTTGTGTCATTTTGTTCTGCTAGTCCGCCTTTAAATTTTTGTTCTGAACCCATTCTTGATTTTTCTTGATGTGCTTTGAATAGTTCGTCAAATTCTTTCATATCAACCGTCATGTTATTTTCTTGTGCTAATTCGCTTGTAACTTCTGGTGGAAATCCATATGTGTCATATAGTTTAAATACTACTTTTCCATCTATTTTAGTTTTTCCTTGTTCTTTGGCTTTATTCATTTCTTTTTCAAATTCTTTTTCACCATGTGCAAGTGTTTTTACAAATTTATTTTTTTCTTCAATTATTACATTTTTTATTAATTCTTGATTTTTTGCTAAGTCTGGATACATTTCTTTCAAATTTTCAACATTGATATCTATTAATGTTGATATTTCTTCTAAATTTATTTGTAGTTTGTTCATATGTCTTACCATTCTACGAATTAATCTTCTTAAAATATATCCTCTGTCAACATTGCTTGGTCTTCCACCATCACTAATTACCATCATGCTTGAACGTAAGTGTTCTGCTATGATTCTTCTGCTTTCTATATTATCAACTTTTTGTAATTCTGATAGTTTGTCCATTACTGGTTTGAATAATTCTGTATCAAATGGTGTTTCTTTTCCTTGTAATAGCATTGTCATTCTTTCTAGTCCAAGTCCTGTATCAACATTTCTTTGAGCTAATTTTGAATATTTTCCATCTTTGCTTTTGAAATATTCCATAAATACATTGTTCCATATTTCAACATATTTACCACAGTCACATGAAGGTTGACAGTCTGGTCCACAGGCTGGTTTTCCTGTGTCATAGAACATTTCTGTATCTGGTCCACATGGTCCTTCTTCTCCAGCTATCCACCAGTTGTCGTCTTTTCCATAATAATAGATATGTCCATCTAAAATTCCTGCTTTTTTCCAACATTCTGCTGCTACTTCGTCTCTTGAGCAGTCTTCGTCTCCTGCAAATACTGTTACAGACAATTTTTCTACTGGTATTTGTAGTTCTTTTGTTAAGAAATCAAAACTCATTTGAATTGATTCTTCTTTGAAGTAGTCTCCTAATGACCAGTTTCCTAACATTTCAAAATATGTTAAGTGTCTGTTGTCTCCTACTTCTTCTATGTCATTTGTTCTTAGACATTTTTGGTAATCTGTAAGTCTTGTTCCTGATGGATGTTTTTCTCCTAATAAATATGGTACTAATGGTTGCATTCCTGCTGTTGTGAATAGTACTGATGGGTCGTTTTCTGGGATTAATGAAGCTGATGGTATTACAGCGTGTCCGTGTTTTTTAAAAAAGTTTAGGTATTTATTTCTTATTTCTATTGCTTTCATTTATTTTCCTTCTTTCTTCGTTTTTATGTACGGTTACAATTATACTTCAAAAATACTAAAAAATCAAGATTTTTATGAAATATAAAAAGTTTGTTTTTTAATTAATTGTTGCAGTTCACAGACCATAAAATTATTTTTTGTGCTATAAACTATAACAATTAATTTTACCGCCAAAATTCTATGATTTTTTTATCATACTTTTTTATTAATAATTATGACATAATTAGCACATAATTACTATGGAGGTACCTATATGATAAAAGAATATAGAATTAAAAATGGATTTTCACAAGAAGAATTAGCAGAAAAAGTAGATATAAGTTGGAGACACCTTCAACGTCTAGAACACAACGAATCAAAAACAACAGTAAAAACACTAAAAAAACTTATAAAAGTCTTAAAAATTTCTGACACAGATATTATAAAATATTTAAAAACAAATGAAAATGAAACAGAAAATGAAGAAAAAGAAGAAAAATCGGGATTAATTTAACTTTTAATCTCGATTTTTTTATAAATTTTATCCAAAAATTCCTTTTTTCTTAACAGGAGGTTGCTCATTCATAGTTCTAGCCAATTGAGTAAGCAATTCTCTTTGCTCCTTAGTCAATCTCTTAGGAGTTTGAACTATAACAGTAAATACATAATCGCCTTCAGATGTTGAATTTACATATTTAAATCCTTTATTTCTAATAGTAAATTTTGTACCCGTTTGAGTACCTTCCGGGATTCTATATTTTTCCTTACTTCCATCAACCATAGGTATTTGAAGTTCTGCCCCCAGTGCCGCTTGAGTCATAGTAATTGGAATATCACACAAAACATTATTACCTTTTCTTGTAAATATACTATGTTTTTTAATTCTTAATGTGATATACAAATCTCCTTTAGGTCCACCTTTGCTACCTGGTTCGCCTTCTCCTCTTAGTACTACAGTTTGATTATCATCAATTCCTGCAGGAATTTTAACTTTTATTTTTGGTTGTTTTCTTATAGTCCCTTTACCTTTACAGAATTCACAAACCTCTGTAATAATTTCACCAGTTCCATGACATTTACCACATGTTCTAGTTGTTTGAACTTGACCTAAAATTGTATTTTGAACTTGTGTTACTTGACCTGTTCCATGACAATCCGGACATTTTATAGGATTAGTTCCAGGTTTTGCACCAGTTCCATGGCAATGTTCACAAGTTTCATTTCTATTTATTACAACTTCTTTTTCAACACCTAAAAAAGCCTCTTCAAATGTAATATCCATATTCAAGTTTAAATCTGCACCTTTTCTTGGTCCATTATTTTTTCTAGCAGATTGTCTGCCACCAAAACCACCACCAAAGAAAGATGAGAATATATCACCTAAATCACCAAAGTCTCCAAAACCATCAAATCCGGAAGTAGAATATGTATAATTTCCACCTCCAAATGGTCCTCCAGCTCCTCCAAATCCTTGTGGATCAGCTGTTCCAAATTGGTCATACATTCTTCTTTTTTGAGGATTAGAAAGTGTTTCATATGCTTCGTTAACTTCTTTAAATTTCTTTTCCGCTTCTTCTTTATTATCTGGGTTTGCATCTGGATGATATTTTTTTGCCATTTTTCTATATGCTTTTTTTAATTCATCATCAGTGGCATTTTTATTAACACCTAAAACCTCATAATAATCTATTTTATTAGCCATTTTTTCCTCCATAAAATTTCGGGATTGGGGGACGGGTCTTTCATCCCGATTTTTTTATCATAAAAATTTTTCGGGATGAAAGACCCGTCCCCCAATCCCGAAATTTTTCAAATTCTATTTGTCATCTTCAACTTTATAATCAGCATCATAAACATTTCCATTGTCTCCGCCATTATTAGCATCTGAACCATTATCTGCTCCAGTACCACTAGTTGCTGCATTTGGGTCTACTCCTGCTGCTCCGTTTGGATTTGCATTCTTATATAATTGTTCTGACATATCGTAGAATACTTTTGTTAATTTTTCTGTAGCTTCTTTGATTTTTTCTGTATCGTTTGTTTCTAATGCTTTTTTAGTATTATCGATTTCAGTTTCAACTTTTGCTTTTTCTTCTCCACTAATTTTGTCACCTAAATCATTTAATGTTTTTTCACTGTTGTAAACTAAACTTTCTGCATTATTTTTAACTTCGATTTCTTCTTTCTTCTTTTTATCTTCTTCAGCATGTGCTTCTGCATCTTTAACCGCTTTGTCGATATCATCATCTGTTAAGTTTGTTGAAGCTGTAATAGAAACATCTTGTTGATTTCCTGTTGCCATATCTTTTGCAGATACATGAACTATACCGTTTGCATCTATATCAAATGTTACTTCAATTTGAGGTACTCCTCTTGGAGCTGCTGGAATTCCTGTTAATTGGAATCTTCCTAATGTTTTATTGTATGCAGCCATTTCTCTTTCACCTTGTAATACGTGAACTTCTACTGATGTTTGACCATCTGCTGCTGTTGAGAATATTTGTGATTTTTTAGTTGGTATTGTTGTATTTCTTTCAATTAATTTTGTAAATACTCCACCATATGTTTCAATACCTAATGATAATGGTGTTACATCTAGTAATACTAAGTCTTTAACATCTCCTGATAAAACACCACCTTGAATTGATGCACCGATTGCAACACATTCATCTGGGTTTATTCCTTTATCTGGTTCTTTACCTGTTATTCTCTTAACAACTTCTTGAACTGCTGGAACTCTTGTAGAACCACCAACTAATAATACTTTATGAATATCATTTGCTGTTAATCCTGCATCTTTTAATGCTTGGTTAACTGGTCCTGCTGTAGCCTCTACTAAATCATGAATTAATTCTTCAAATTTTGATCTTGTTAGAGTTACATCTAAGTGTTTTGGTCCTGTTGCATCTGCAGTAATAAATGGTAAGTTGATTTGTGTTTGTTGAACACCTGATAATTCTATTTTTGCTTTTTCTGCTGCTTCTTTTAATCTTTGCATTGCCATTTTATCTGTTTTTAAATCGATTCCATTTGATTTTTTGAATTCACTTACTAAATATTCAATTATTGCATTATCAAAGTCATCTCCACCTAAATGTGTGTTACCACTTGTAGATAAAACTTCAAATACACCATCACCAATGTCTAGTATAGAAACATCGAATGTTCCTCCACCTAAGTCATAAATTAATATTTTTTGGTCTTGTTCTTTATCCATTCCATAAGCTAAAGCGGCTGCTGTTGGCTCATTTATAATTCTTAAAACTTCAAGTCCTGCTATTTTACCAGCATCTTTTGTTGCTTGTCTTTGGCTATCATTAAAGTATGCAGGTACTGTAATAACTGCTTGAGTTACTTTTTGTCCTAAATAATTTTCTGCATCAGTTTTTAATTTTTGTAAAATCATTGCAGATATTTCTTGTGGTGTAAAGCTGTCACCTTCTATTTTAACTTTTTCAGCTGTACCCATTTTTCTTTTTATTGATATAACAGTATTTTCTGGATTTGTAACTGCTTGACGTTTTGCTATTTGTCCAACTAGTCTTTCACCATTTTTTGAGAATGCTACTACTGATGGTGTTGTTCTGTTACCTTCAGCGTTTGGTATTACTACTGGCTCTCCTCCTTCCATAACTGCTACACATGAGTTTGTTGTTCCTAAGTCAATTCCTATAATTTTTCCCATTTTAATCTTCCTTTCTCTCCGCTACGCTTCGTTCATCGTCATCCAAAGATTTCTTCGAAATCTTCGTCTGCCAACCCTTTAAGCTTTGCTTATTTTATATTTATAATTTTTACAATTTTGCTTTGCTCAATTGTATATGTTATCTGTAATCGGCATAACCTCAACAGCTAACTTAAAATTAATAACTTATTTAGTTGGCTACTACCACCATAGAATGTCTAATAACCCTATGACCTATCTTGTAGCCCTTTCTATATTCTTGAACAATTTCTTTTTCACCCTTAGAATCATCCTGAACACTGCTAACAGCCTCATGAAGTTCTGGATCAAAAGTTTCTCCAAGTGCTTTGATTTCTTCTACACCTTTTGATTTAAGTACATCTTGAAATTGTTTTAAAACAAGTTCAACGCCTTTTTTATAATTTTCATCTTGAGTTTCAACTTTTGCTGCATTTTCTAGGTTATCTAATATTGGAAGCATAACCTCCACAACATCACCTAAAATTGAATTATACATGCCTTCTCTTTCTTTTTGACTTCTTTTTTTATGATTTTCAAATTCGGCTAGAATTCTTTTATATCTGTCTGTCAAATCGTCTAATTCTTGTTGTTTTTTTTGTAATTCACTTTTTTCTTCATTAATTTTTTTGATTTCTTCTGTTACTTCTTGTTCAACATTTTCATTTTTTTCTGACATCTTATCGCCTCTTTCTTTTATTTTTTATTTTCAAGAAATTTTTATTCAAAGTATTTTATATTCCTTTGTCTTTTAATTTTTTATTTATATACTTCATAACTGAAATAACTTTTGAATAATCCATCCTTTTAGGTCCTATAATTCCTATTGTTCCCATATCTTTGTCACCAACTTTATGTTTAAAAGTTATAACACTAAAATCTTTAAGTTCTTCTTTTTCATTTTCGTCACCTATATAAACATTTATATCTTTTGCAAATCCTGAATTTAATATATCTGTCATTAAGTCCTTTTCATCAATTATATTTACAAAGTTTTTTGCAACTGCTAAACTATTAAATTCTGGTAAATCAAATGCTTTGTTTGCACCCTCAAGATATACTTGCCTATCTTCTGAAATGACTTTTTTGATTTGTTCTATAATTGGCTTTATAACTTTTACACTATATTTCATTTCATTTATTAGATATTCTTCTAATGGAACATCTATAATTTGAAGTGGTTGGCCTTTCAACTTTTGATTAAACATATAATTTATTGTTTCTACTTGTTTGTCTGTTATATCTTCGTCAAATTTTATTATTGTTTCTTTTACCATTCCTGTGTTTGTCAATATAATTGCCATTAACATTCTTGGTCCTAGCAAAACAAATTTTATTTCTTCAATTAGCAAGTCTTGTGAACTTGGTCCAATTGCTAATGTTGTATAATGTGTTATTTCCGAAATTGTTGTTGTTGCAATTTTTGTTAAGTCTTCTATTTCATTTACTTTTGTTTCTAATTTGTCACTTATATATTTAATTTCTTCCATACTTATGTTGTCATCTTTTAAAAGTTCGTCTACATAGTATCTATATCCTTTTTCTGATGGTATTCTTCCACTTGATGTATGTGTTTTTTCTAGATATCCTGCTTTTTCAAGGTCTGCCATTTCGTTTCTTATTGTTGCACTACTATATTGTAGTTCTTCATTATTTGTTAGTGCATTTGAACTTACTGGCTCTGCTGTGTTTATATATTCTTCTACTATGGCTTGTAATACTTTCTTTTTTCTATCGTCTAGCATTTTATCACCTCTTTTAGCACTCTTTTTGTTTGTTTGCTAATCTTGTTATATATTATATCCTTTTTTAGCACTTGTCAATACCTTTTGCTAAATTTTTTTGTGAATTTTTTGTGAACTGGATTTATCTTATAATTTGAAACAAAAAACAGTCATAGATTTGTGGTCTATAACTATTTTCGCCCTATGGCTTTAAAGCAGTAATCGGTACAATATAAATTCCTGTTTCTGGGTCTTTAATAATTGCCGGACATATTCCAAAAACAATACACATAAATGCTGGCTTTTTTACCATATTATTATAAAATTTCATTAAATTTTTCTTTGCATCTTCAACCTGATTATATCCTAATTTTATTTCTACTGCAGCATATTCTCCATCAGAAAATTCCAAAATTGAATCAACTTCTAATCCAGTAACATTATCTCTAAAATGATATAAATGCCCATCCAAATAATCCATATATATTCTTAAATCTCTTTCAACAAGAGACTCAAACATAAAACCAAATGTATTAAAATCTTTTAAAAGTTTTTCTGGTGTCAAACCAAGACATGCACATGACAACGAAGGATCTGTAAGGTGCCTTTTTGGTGATTTTCCTACTCTACTAGGTGAACGATAATTTTCACCATATGCTTCTTGATTTTCAATTAAATGTAATCTATCTAATACATCTAAATAATCAATTACTGTATTTCTACTAGATAAACGTTCTACCTCATTTTCACAATCTTCAATATCTTTAAGAATTGTTTTATCTCCCACAATTGATGATTCATTTCTTGCAAGTGATTTTAATAACATTTTCATTTTATTTTTGTCTCTTCTCTTTTCTTCACCTTCATTCATATCTATATTTAATATTGAATCAATATAAGATTTAGGAATTATTCCACTTTTCTTTTCATCAACATTTATGTTTGCAGGCCACCCACCTCTTATTATTAATTTTGCTAATTGAGATATTTCTATACTGCCTGTGTTAACAGTTTCTTGTGTACCTTCTAGCATTTTTAATAAAGAAGCATCACCGGAAGAATCTCCCGATTCATACAAACTCATTGTATACATATTTAATCTTCCTATTCTTCCCGCTCCAGAGTGATGTACTTTTTCCTTCATGACTTTATCTGGTAATGTTGTAGAACCTGTTATAATAAAATTTCCTTTCTCTGTTCTCTTATCACATTCACGTCTTACCGCATCCCATATTGTTGGAACTAAATTCCATTCATCAATTAGTTCCGGTTTTTTTTCTATATCATTATTAAAAACTGATTTTACATCTAATTCTGCCATTTTTCTTATACTATCATCATCCATAAAAACAGCACTTTTTGAATTTTTTAATGATGTCCATGTTTTTCCACACCATTTCGGTCCTTCTATACTAACCGCACCAAATACAGATAAGTAATCTTTTAATTTTTTTTCAATTAATCTTTCTTTATATTCTTTACTATTAATTTCCACTATACTCACCTCAATATAAATATAGCATATTTTCAGTAAAGAGTCAATATTTATTGAACACTTTTTAATGCTTTTATTGAACACTTTTTAACTATTTTGATGAACACTTTTCAATGATTTTATTGAACACTTTTTAACGTTTTTAATTAATAAACTACCCCAACACAATAGCCGAAATCAAAATCCCAACACTTTGGATTGCAAACAAATTCAAAATATTAGAAGTAAGCAAATTATTAGTAGCCTCAACAACCCCAAGCATATCATCATCAGCCTTCTTATAATATCTTTGAGCCTCAAAAAAAGTAATAAGCTCAGGCAAACTAGTAACAAAACCTAATAGAATTCCAACAACAACCTCAGAAACACCAAACAAATTACACAAATTCTCAAGAGTATCACCCAACATCTCACCAATAATAAACAACAAAACTCCCGTAACAATCAAAACTAAAACATATCTCAACACTTTTCCAGGATTCTTCTTTTGCTCTTTTCTCTCTTCCTCAATTTCTTCTTCTAATTCCTCATCTTCATTTTTCAAATACAATTTATGAACATTATTATTTAAAACCATAAAAAGAATATATAAAATAATAAATAGAGGAACAACAGCCAATTTTAATTCTATATCAAGTTTCAAAAAAACAATTGGTATCGCAATTGTAAAAAATACCATAACCAAATCTATTACTATTGCTTTATTACGCAATTTTGATGCATTTTTGTTTAGCAAAATAGCACCTAAATATTGAATCAAATTTATAACATTTGAACTTAAAATGTTATAAACACTTGCACCTGTTAGTCCTCTTAAACTTGATGTTGTTATTGTTAATAATTCTGGTACTGATGTTGCATAACCTGCTATATCCCCTACCGTTTTGGCTTTTAAATTCATAGCCTCTGCTAATTTTCTTAAAGTCGTTACCAAGATATATTTTGAAATTAATACTATCAACCCTGAATATATGATAAATTTTATTATTTCTATAAACATTTATTACTCGCTCCTTTTTGTTTTCTTTTTATATTTTTATCTTTTTCAATTTTTTTATTCTTTTTTTTATTATAGATTCAAATTTGAATTAAAGATTGAATTTTTATTTTGTAGATATTTACAAGCCTATTAAAAAATGGTATAATTTGGAAGTGACTATTTATGTTTTTTTGAAAGGAGTATTTACCATATGGAAATTAACAACAAAAATTTAGCCGAAACATTTTCAGCTAGTTCAAATGATTCCGATCCATCTATTGGAGAAATACGGAAAAAAATCAAACATAAAAAAAGCAATAACGATGTGACTACCTATAAAGTTGTTGCACACATTATGGCTAATAAAAAAATAAAATTATTAGATAAAACATTATCTAAAGCAGAAATAGACTTTATAAAAAGTAATTTTTGTAAATAATTTTTATTTTTTGAAAGTGCATATGTCAAAATCCAAAAAAACACATATGCACTTTTTTTATGTCAATTTTCCTTGATATTTAACCAAAAATATTATATAATGCCATAGAAAGAATTATAAATATAAAAAGTTTATACCTTTAGGAAGGAATGAAATCAAAAATGGAAAAAGTTGAAATTGGCAAAGTCTACCGTCATTTTAAAGGAAACTACTATTTTGTAGAAAACATAGCCTATGACTCGGAAACAACCGAAAGAATAGTCGTTTACAAACCATTATATGAAAGAGATGATAAAAAAATGCTTTGGGTAAGACCTGAAAAAATGTTTTTATCAGAAATTTCCACAGAAAGACCAGATAATATAACTGGACAAACACATAGATTTGAAATAGTAAAAGAAATTGAAAAAAATTATATAAATTAAATTTTAGGAGGCAAAAATGATAGATATCAAATTTTTAAGAGAAAACCCTGATGTTGTAAAACAAAACATCAAAAACAAATTTCAAGACGAAAAACTAATATTAGTTGACGAAGTTATTGATTTAGACGTAAAAAACAGAGAAGCAAAATTAAATGGAGACAATCTAAGAGCAGAAAGAAAATCTTTAAGTGCAGAAATTGGTGGACTTATGAAACAAGGCAAAAAAGAAGAAGCAGAAAGCATAAAAGTAAAAGTTCAAGAAATAAATGCACAACTTGAAGAGAATGAAAAATTAGAAGCAAAATATGCTGAAGAAATAAAATCAAGAATGATGAAGATACCCAATATTATGGACCCATCTGTTCCAATTGGTAAAGACGACAGCGAAAATGTAGAAGTTCAAAGATTTGGTGAACCAGTTGTTCCAGATTATGAAATTCCATATCATGCAGACATTATTGCAAGATTTAATGGGATGGACAAAGAATCTGCAGGACGTACAAGTGGCGTTGGTTTCTACTACCTAATTGGTGATGTTGCAAGGCTTCATGAAGCAATGCTTGCATATGCCAGAGATTACATGATTAACAACGGTTTCACATATGCTATACCACCATTTATGATTCGTAGTGATGTTGTAACTGGTGTTATGAGTTTTGAAGAAATGTATGATATGATGTACAAAATTGAAGGTGAAGATTTATACCTAATCGGTACTTCTGAACACTCAATGATTGGTAGATTTAAAGACCAATTAATCAAAAAAGATGAACTTCCAATTAGCATGACATCATACTCTCCATGTTTCAGAAAAGAAATCGGTTCACATGGTCTAGAAGAAAGAGGTTTATACCGTGTTCATCAATTTGAAAAACAAGAAATGATAGTTTTATGCGAACCAGAAGATTCTATGAACTGGTACAATAAAATGTGGAAATTAAGTGTTGATTTATTTAGAAGTTTCAATGTTCCAGTAAGACAACTTGACTGTTGTTCTGGAGATTTAGCAGATTTAAAAGTTAAATCTTGCGATATTGAAGCATGGAGTCCTAGACAAAAGAAATACTTTGAAGTTTGTAGTTGCTCTAACTTAGGAGACGCTCAAGCAAGACGTTTAGGAATTCGTGTTAAGAGTGAAAAAGGAAACTATTTCTTACATACATTAAATAATACAGTTGTTGCTACTCCAAGAGGACTAATTGCAGTATTAGAAAACAACTACAATGAAGATGGAAGTGTTACTGTTCCAGAAGTTTTAAGACCTTACATGGGCGGAACTGAAAAAATTCTTCCAAAAAAATAAATGAGACAAGTGGGACAGTGCAAAATTTTGTGCCTTGATAGACTTGATAGAAAGGAATGTCAATAAATATGATAGTAAATAATCCAAAATTTGAAGTATCAGCAGTAAAACCTGCTCAATATCCAAAAAATAATTTACCAGAAATTGTTTTAGTTGGTAAATCTAATGTTGGAAAATCAAGTTTTATAAACACCATGATAAACAGAAAAAAACTTGCTAGAACAAGCAGTGAACCTGGAAAAACAAGACAAATTAATTTTTATAATATTGACGAAAAATTTTATTTTGTTGATTTACCTGGATATGGATACAGTAAAATGTCTAAAAAAGAACAAGAACAAGTTGGTAAATTTATTGAACAATATCTATTTAATAGAGAACAAATTTCCTTGATTATCTTTTTAGTAGATATTCGCCACTCACCTACTGAAAATGATAAACTTATGTACGATTATGTTATTCGTTCCGGTTTACCTTGTATGATTTTGGCAAATAAATCAGATAAAATTGCCGTTACTAAAGTTCCAGATGTAGCTAGCAAATTACAAAAAACTTTAAATCCAATTGGTGATATTCCTACTTTTCCATTTTCTTCTGAAAGAAGAATTTATATGGAGGATGTATGGAATGAAATTGAAAAATATATTTAAAAAAACGGGATTAGGGGACGGGTCTTCAATCCCGAATTTTTTTATTAAATATTTCTAAATGTATCAATATACAAAAAAAATTCGGGATTGAAGACCCGTCCCCTAATCCCGTTTTTTTAGCAACAACATTTTCTTTTTTTATCTTTCTTTCTATTACAAATTAGTAATATAATAGATAAAATTAAAAGTAATCCCAAAACAACTGCTAAAACTATTATTGCTCCAAAAGATGCTACTATTTCAGATGCTATTGCCACTGCACCAACTAATAGTCCAACAACAAATGAAAAAGCAATTGCTAATATTACTGTTATAATTCCAAAACATTTATTGTTATTACATTTATCTTCTTTTTTGTCATAGCAAAATACTTCTTGTGGCTCCATAAAAGTCACCTCCTGCATAACACTTTTATTTGATGTGTTATACTATATATTATGTTGGACATAAGAAAAAGATGTCAATTTTCGACATCTTTTTCTGTTAACATTCAAATTGTTATTATAATTGTTGTATTTTAGACCAATTTAACAACATCCACACTTGTTCATTCATTTTCTATTTTCTTTGTTATCATTTTCAAAGCCTTTTCTCTTGGAACCATAACAATATGTCCACAACCTTGGCATTTCAATTTAAAATCCACACCAACTCTGGTTATTTCCCACAATTTACTTCCACAAGGATGTTGCTTTTTAGTTCTAACAATATCTCCAATATTATAATCCATTTCAAATCACCTCAAGATAATTTTTCCGACAAATTTCTACATAAATCATGAGACAAATTTGCACTGTCCCTATTGTCTCAAACGTCTTTCTATCTCTTCTTTTCCAAGAACTTGCATAATTTCATATAAATCTGGTGTATTAGTTCTCTTTGTTAAGGCAACTCTTAGAACTGTACTAACATCACCAACATGTGCTGTATACATTCCTGGATTCGCTTTAAATTCTTTAACTTCTTTTGCATAACCCATTTCACCTGCTAGTTCTTTTATTTTATCAAACCAAGTTTGTTTATCGTCATTTTCATCATAATATTTTTCAACATATAATTTTAATATTTTTTCAATTGACTCTTTATCGTTAATTACTTGGAATGGATATTCTTCTTCATTTTTGTCAAATAATTCATTATACATATATTCAACATTTTCCTTAACATCTGACCATTTTGATATATCTTTTCTTGGCTTTTTGTTTCCTCTTTCTATTCCAAAAACTTTTAAAGCATATTCTTTATCTTTTAAGATTTCTGCTAATTCTTGGTCATATTTTGATGCCCAATTTAAAGCATTTTCATATACTTCTTCTGCAGACATTTTTGATATTACTGTTTTTGATACATCTAATAATTTAACCATGTCAAATAATGCTCCACTAACACTCATTTTATTTAATTGTAATTGGAACTCATCCATTGATTTATCTGGGTTTGCCCTTCTCCAATTTTCAAATGTAGAATTTGCAATATTCATTAAATATTCTTTTACCGCTTCTGCTGGAATACCTTCTTCTGCATAGTAACTTACAGCAGCCTCTGCATCTTTTCTTTTACTTAATTTTCTCTTATTTCCATTATCATTTTTCATGATTGGTGCAATATGTGCATATTTAGGCGCTTTAAATCCTAATTCATGGAATAATTGCAAATGTAATGGAACTGAAGATAACCATTCATCTCCTCTTATAACATGTGTTGTATGCATTAAGTGGTCATCAACTGCATGTGCAAAGTGATATGTTGGTAAACCATCTGCTTTTATTATAACTATATCTTGGTCATTTTCTGGGAAATCAACCTTTCCTTTAATTACATCGTGATGTTGTATTTTTCTGTCTTCTCTTCCTGGAGATTTGAATCTGATTATATAGTTTTCACCATTTTGGATTCTTTTTATAGCATCTTCAACAGTTACAGTTCTACATTTTGCCCATACACCATAATATCCAGATCTGATTTTTGCAGCCTCTTGTTTTGCTCTTATTTCTTCTACATCTTCAGGTGTACAGAAACATGGATATGCTTTACCTTGTTCAATTAAGTATTTTGCATATGCTTGGTAAATTTCTTTTCTTTGACTTTGTTTATATGGTCCATAATTTCCTTTTCCCTCATCTTCAGAAATCATTCCTTCATCTGGCTCAATTGCAAAATCTTTTAAAGAAGTTACTATTCCAGATACTGCATTTTCAACTTCTCTTTTTTGGTCTGTATCTTCAACTCTTAAGAAAAATACTCCATTTGTTTGTGAAGCCAATTTCCTTGCTATTAATGATTGGTATAAACCTCCAATATGTACAAATCCAGTTGGACTAGGAGCAAATCTTGTTACTATTGCTCCTTCTGGTAAATCTCTTTCTGGATATTTTTCTTCATAATATGATATTTCCTTTGCATCTGGAAATATTAAATTTGCTAAATCTTTATAATCCATTTTTCATTCTCCTCTTAAATGATATTTTTATCTTTCTAATTCTTCTTTTTCCTTTGGTTTTCTTCCTCTATTGTCTCTTTTTGCAATCAACATTCTACCATTTTGTATTTTTTCTTTTTTATCAACTTCTATTATTAATTTAATTACTTCATCATTACTAATATTAGGATATGTTTTTCTTAATTTCTTTTTTATCTCATTTGGTGTCAAATTCATATTATTTCTTACTATTTGTAGTTTAGAATTTTCCATAAATTTTCCCCTTTGCAATACATTTTATACTTCCATAATAATTGGTATTATCATAGGATTTCTCTTTGTTTTAGAAAAAATATAATCTCTTAGATTTTCTCTAACTGTTGATTTAATAGTTGACCAATCTCTAATTCCTTTTTCTTCACATTTTCCAATTTCATGTCTAACAACATTTTTTACATCATCCATTAAGTTCTCTGATTCTCTAACATATACAAAACCTCTTGAAATAACATCAGGTCCTGCAACTACTTCGCCTGTTGAAGAATCCATTGTTAAAACAATAACAATTAAACCATCTTGTGATAAATGTTGTCTGTCTCTTAAAACAATATTTCCAACATCTCCAACACCAAGTCCATCAACTAAAACTCTACCATTTGGAACCATTCCACCTAATTTGATGTCATTTTCGTCTAATTCAACAATTCTACCATTTTCCATCATAACAATGTTTTTTGCTGGAATTCCCATTAATTGTGCTGTTTCTGCATGTGCTTTTAATTGTCTGTATTCACCATGAACTGGTATAAAGAATTTTGGTTTTGCAAGTGCAAATATCAATTTTTGTTCTTCTTGACAAGCATGTCCTGAAACGTGAACATCTGCTAATGCACTATATACAACCTCTGCACCAATTTGCATTAAATCATCAATTACTTTTGAAACTGATTTTTCGTTTCCTGGTATTGGGTTTGCAGAAATTATAACTAAGTCATTTGGTGTAATTTTAACTTTTCTGTGGTCACCTGCTGCCATTCTTGTTAATGCAGACATTGTTTCACCTTGGCTACCTGTTGTTATAATTACAAGTTGTTCGTCATTATATGTTGACATTGTGTCTATATCAATAAATATATCGTCTGGGCAATCTATATATCCAAGCTCTTTTGCAGTTGAAATCATATTTATCATACTTCTACCACATATTGCAATTTTTCTGTGATATTTTACTGCTGAACTTACTATTTGTTGAACTCTGTGTACATTTGATGCAAATGTTGCAACAACAATTCTCTTTGTACATCCATCAAATAATTCATCAAATACTGGTCCTATTGAACTTTCGGACATTGTAAATCCTTTTCTTTCTGCATTTGTACTATCTGACATTAATGCTAAAATACCTTCATTTCCAAGTTCTGCAATTCTTCCAAGGTCCATAATTTTTCCATCTATTGGTGTGTAATCTACCTTGAAGTCACCTGTGTGTAAAATTGTTCCAACAGGTGTTTTTATTGCTAGCATTACTGAATCTGGTATACTATGTGTACTTCTGATAAATTCAACCTCAAAATATTTACCAAATTTTATTTTTTGTCCTTGTGTTACTTCAACTAATGTTGAACTTCTTAAAATTCTATGTTCTTCTAATTTATTTCTTATCAATCCCATTGCTAGTTTTGGTGCATATACTGGGATATTTATTTGTTTTAATAAATATGGCACACTTCCTATATGATCTTCGTGTCCGTGTGTTATTATTAATCCTTTAATTTTCTCTTCATTTCTTTGTAAATATGTGATATCTGGTATAACTAAATCTACTCCAAGCATATCGTCATCTGGGAATGATAAACCACAGTCAACTACTATTATTTCATCATCATATTCAAATACTGTAATGTTTTTTCCAACTTCGTGAAGTCCTCCTAGTGGAATTATTTTTAATTTTGGTTTTTTGAATATCATTTCATTTTTTCTTGTTTTTCTTTCTGCTATTGCACTTTCTCCTCTTACTACAAGTTCTTTTGCTTCTACACTTTCTTGTGATTTATTTTCTCTTGTTTTTCGTGTATTTCTTACATTTCTCGTTCTTCTAACATTTTTTGTATTCTCATTTACTTCTGTTTTTTCTTCTTTTATTCCCCTTCTTGGTGTTCTTGTATTTTTGGTCTCTCTTGATGTTCTTGATTTTTTTACAGTACTTACTGTTTGTTCTTTATTTTCTACTGTTTCTTTTTTATTTTGTACCCTTTTATTTGTATTTCTTCTTGGTACTCTTGGCTTTTTTTCTATTTTATTTTCTTCTTTTTCTTCTGCCATAATATTCCTCTCTTTCTTTGTTTTTAGGATCTTTCGTTTTATCCTTTTTATATTCAATTTTAATAAATCCGTTATTGGTTTAAAGTTTTTTCATTGTTTAATAATATGTATTTTTCAGCATATAAAAATACATCTATATATCTAAAAATTTATTTTTTCTTTTGTTTTATTTTTTATCCGTTCTCTTTTTTCTTCTCTTTAAACTTTTGGGTTTTATAAAATCTCATTCTTGTGCCCTCTTGGCAACATCTTGGTTATTATACTATATTTTCCTAAAATTGTCAAACTTAAATTATGTATACTTCATGAGTCACATATATAAAAATTCCTCATTACAATATTACTATTTCAAAAAAAGCATTGCACTTAAATACAGTACAAAATGTTGCATTGGAAAAATTCCATAAAATATTTTTTTTGAGAATTTATTATTGCCACCTTTTTCACCATTATATAAAAATAATGGTATTGCAGTAAATATAATAGCATATTTATATCCTGGATGATAACTAGAAAAATCTAATGAACTAACAAAAGATAATTCAATTAATAATATATATATTAATTTAAATATAATAAATTTTTTTCTACTATTAAAATTTCTCTTTAAAAATAATACTGAATTTTCCTTATCCATAAACATTTTTTCAATTATATATAGTTCTATACACATAAATGGAATTCTCATATCAAATTCTATTTTTACATTTACATATATTAAAATAATAACAACCATTAGAATAATTCTAACAACAAAATTAAAAAAATCATTGAACTGCTTTATTGGCTTTTTATATTCTATCATTGATATAAAAATTAATGATAACATATACGAATACAATACTCCAAGATAGTCATTTTCATGACATATATAATTTGGGAATTGCATTTTGTTTATAATCCCCAATATTAGCAATATTATTTGAGTAATTGTTGCTAAACAGAAAATTCTAAATATATATTTTTTTAAATTTTTTGTATAAAAAAAGCCTTGTACCAGTAAATACAAAAATATTGGCATTGCTAATCTGCCAATACTCCTCATTAAATAATATGTATCTGGTGCTATTTTACTGGGAAAATAGCACCCTATATGGTCAATTATCATTGTTATTACCGCAAAAATTTTTAAAACATTAGAATTTATTTTCATCATCTTTTTTTAATCCTTTTGGCATCCTTTCTTCCTCTTCTTGTTTTTGAATATTTCTTCTCTTTTCTATACCTTTTTTATCTAAAATTATAATTATAGATATAATAACTATTGCTATTACACACATTCCAATAATCATTAAATACATTTTATGAGACTCTAGGAAACTTACAACTTCCTTATTATCTTTACTATTGTTCGATGTTCCACTGTAATTTGATATTATAATTTCATTTTCATCTTCATTATCATTTGCAATATCATTTGCAATATCATTTACAATGTCATTTACAATAACTTCATTAATTTCTTCTTTTGTTTTTTCATTTTTTGGTTGAATTTCTTGTGCATTATCATTTGATTGTTTTTTAGTATTTTCATTGTTATTTTTTATAACATCAACATTTGGATTATTTACTTCCATAGCATTTGAACTTGTAGCGTCACAACTTGTTGCATCACAACTTGTAGCATCTGCACTCGTAGCATCGCAACTTGTTGCATCTGCACCAGTAGCATCACAACTTGTAGCATCAGCACTTGTTGCATCACAATCTGTTGCACTTGCTGCAATACTATACAAGTATCCTTCTAAAGCATTTATCTTTCCATTTCCTAAAACAATTATTGCTATACGCGCAATTAACAATACAATTAATAAAAATATTACCATTTTTAAACTTGTAATAATACTATTTTTCTTTTTTTGACTCATTTTTTATTCCCCCAATTTCCAAATCTTTTGTATTTTCATTAATTCCTAATTGATGTATTGCCATCAAAGTCCAATATACAGGTGTAACTACAACCACCCATAAATTAAATAAATCTTGAATCCAATAACACAATATAGCAATCAACAATACTTTTGAATAATTATTTTTCTTTTTTATTCCTTCTTTTAATTGCAATATTAAAAAAATCAAATATACAAACAATCCCAACATTCCTATATTTATTAGCATCGTTATATACACATTTCCCGCAGTATCGTTTATACTTAATTTTCCTATTTTCATTACATCATCTGTATATTTGTCCATAAACCTTACCGCAAAAGTATCTGGTCCACTTCCTATTATAGGATTTTCTCTGAATAAATTCATTGCTCTTTTCCATAGAAAAATCCTATATGTTCCAAACTCATCAATAAAATTACCATGCAATAATTCATGTACCTCATATAAAGTTCCACTACTAAAGTTTATAAAATATAAACATATTATCAATAAAAATATACTTCCAACAATTACTGCATATAATATTTTTATTATTTTTTTATTTTTAGACAAATCATACTCATTTCTATATAATATATACGCCAAAAATGCAAAAATTCCTGTTATTATAAGAAATGCAAACGAAATTTTATTAAATTGAAAATCTAATGTCAATTTTTGTATATTATAGTGATATTGCGGATTTATAATTATATTAATTGCTAACCCAAATATAATTGATGCAAAAACTATTATTGCTCTATATAATCTTTTGCTATTTGTTACAATCAATGGGCTTAATATAATAAATACCGCAAGAAAAGCAATTTTTCCACTCATAACATTTATTATAATAAATATAAAAAAACCCATAAAAACTGATAATAAATGTATAATTTTGTATTTTATTTTTTCATCTATAAATATAAATGCAGAAAACGATACTGTAAGTAATATACAATACATTGCAGAAATGAAATCAATATTACCAATTGTTGCCATAAAACTAACATTATGTGTTCCTATTCCATCTTGATACATATTCAAAGGATTAAAACCAATATATTGCAATATTGCTATACTACTTATACATATAGATGATATCGAAAAGTACATTATATATCTTTTTCTAAATTTTCCAAATGTTGATATTAAAATAAATGTAAAACAGTATAATGTTATATTTATTAATCCTTCTCCACGTCCAACTCCTACAAATAAATTGTATTTTTTCAAATAATCAGAAAATATACATGAAATCACATTTACAATCCAAAATGCTATCACCGCACATTGAACTTTCGATATTTTAATATTTTTTATGTTATTAACTTTATGAAAAATATAATAATAAATAATTGTTATAATAGTAATTGCAATATAACCAACTGACATTCCTAAATATATTCTATATTTGCATTCTAATATTCTAAAGAAGCCTGTTTTATCAACACATAATGGAAAAATAACAATTATCATGAAAATATATATTTCTGTTAATTTATCTAACAAATTATTTCTTCTTTTTAAGTAATCCATTTCTATTTTTTCTCCATTTTTGTTTCTACCATTTTAACTATTTTATCTACACTTCTCCAAGTATCTCCAGGAATTTGTGTTGGTTGAATTTCTATATTGAATTCATCCTCTAATTTTGCTATTAGTTCAATAAAAGCAAATGAATCTAATATATCTTCTTCTATCAGATCAACATTACCATTAATATCAGTAGAATCTGTTAATTCTTCTATAATTTTAATTATTTTTTCCCTCATTTTATTTCTCCATTAATTTATTTATATCTATTTTTCCATTTTCAGTTAACGGCATTTCTTGTACTATTTTTATAGTTGGAATCATATATTCCGGTAGAATATTCTTTAGTCTTTCTTTAATCTCTTCTAATTGAATATTTAATGATCCCTTTAACTTTAAAAATGCAAGTATCTTTTTAACTCTTCCATTTTCTGTTTTCCTTGTAGTAACAACTATTTTATCAAAATATCCAAAGCTATAAAATACATTCTCAATTTCCGACAATTCTATTCTATATCCCTTATATTTTATTTGATTATCTTTTCTACCTATACAATAAAATTTATCTTCTTTCTTGTACCCTAAATCACCTGTTAAAAAGCCTTTTTCATTTTTATATATTATAAAATTATCATTACTATTAAGATATCCTTTGGCTACACTTTTTCCAGTAACCAAAATTTCTCCTATATTTCCTTCTTTTACTTCCTGAATATTATCATCTACTATATAAATTTTAGTATCATCTTTTGGCTTTCCTATTGAAATATCATCTGAGTTTTCTATTTTTATACCAGTAACAGCAAATGTACATTCTGTTGGTCCATATAAATTATATAAATTTATATGTTGAAACCTTTTCAAAACATTGTCTACTGTTGATTTTGTTAATTTTTCACCACAAAGTAGTATCATATTCAATTTAGGCATTAATTTTTCATCAAATGATTTATCTATTAATAATAAATCTAGAAATGATGGTGTAAAAACTGCCAAATTCGAATTACTTTTTTTAAGCATTCTAAACAATGTTACATAGTCTTTTTGAGTATTTCTTTCTAATATGTAATGTTTACTTCTTGTTAGTAATGGCAAATAAATATCTGGTAAAGACAAATCAAAAGAATAATTTGCTTGGTTTAAAATGATTCCATTTTTTATATTACAAATATTTTCTAACCACTTCATACAACTTTTAACATTGTTATATGATACTTGAACTCCCTTAGGTATTCCTGTACTACCTGATGTAAAAATAATGTAATATGTGTCCTCTCCTGTCATATATATTTTTGATATTTCATTATATTTTTCATTAAGCATTGTTTTTTCTATTTTTTTATCTAATATTACATTTGGTTTTACCTGTTCAACTATCTTTTTCCTTCTCTCATTTGGAATTGACTCATCTACTGGTATATATGCCATCCCCGCAAAAGAGCATGCAAGAAAAGAAGCAATCATATAAATATCTTTATGTCCATAAACAATCACACTTTTTCTATTTGGATTATTTTTTAATAAATAGTTATATATATTACAAACATATTTATATAAATCTTTATTTTTATAAACTTTATCATTTATTTCATAACATTCATCTTCTGGATACATTTTTAAATTATTTAAAATCTTATTTAACATTTGTATTCTCCCTAATTTGTTCTTTAGGTATTAAATTATAATCATACATAACCCTTGAATGATTATCTAATATTAATTCTTTTTTGATTTCATTTCCAGTTTCTTTGTCAATTTTAATTCTATATACCTTGCTATTTCTATAAAATATCCCATCTTCCATTGCATAATGATTATCCTCTTCTATTAATTTATATTTATAGTTAATTGGCTTATTTGCCCTCAATTCCCCATATATCATTGTATCATCTTGCCATATTCTTAATTGTACAGGACAATCAGAAGTATTTTTAAATTTGTAATCTAATCTTTTATATGCTATAGATACTCCTGTTCCAAATGGTACTCTCCTTTTTTCGTCTGGAAATAATGCATCAGAATGATGATGTTTTTCTATAACTTCTAAATCAGTATGTAATACTAAATAATGAATAAGATTGCCTAATTGGCATAATCCGCCGCCTCTGCCTTTTCCTAATTCACTATCACTTACAGTCAAACCCTCTAGATACCCTTTTCTTTTTGATGTCTTTCCTACTAAATTCCATAACGAAAAAACTTCTCCTGGTTGAATTACTATTCCATCAATTTTTTTACTAGCAATTTCCAAATTTTTTGCTTTGTTAATTTGTAATTGCATATCTACTCCATGCAATTTTCTAAATAGAATTTTTGCATCGCCCTTCCATATGTATTTAAAATTGTTATAATCTTTTTTCTTTGCTATTTTATATTTTTTTATAAAATAATCTTCTATATCTTTTTTTATTGTTTCTTTTACAAGTGAAATTTCATATGTAATCGGACTATATTCACAAAATAATTTTCTACTCACTTTAATAACTTCCCCTTTTTCCGAAAAACAAATTCGTATGATATCTTTATAACATAAAACAACAAAAAAAGCAAGAAAATTTTTCTTACCATTTTCAATATAAAAAGTGCCCTTTTAAGGCAATTTTCTAATCAAATTTCACCTTAAAAAGACACTTATTTACTTAAAATTATTTTAATTGATTCATAACTTCTTCTGCAAAGTTTTCTTCTTTTTTCTCGATTCCTTCACCTTTTTCGAATCTAGCAAATGCAACAACATCTGCATCTTTTTCACTTAATAATTGTGAAACTTTTTTGCTTGGATCTTTAACAAATGCTTGGTCTACTAAGCAGATTTCTTCATAGAATTTTCCAATTCTACCTTGAACTATTTTTTCTGCTATTGCTTCTGGTTTACCTTCATTCATTGTTTGAATTTTTAAGATTTCCATTTCTTTTGCTACTCTTTCTTCTGGAACTTCTTCTCTTCTTACAAATTCAGGTCTAGCAGCAGCAATTTGCATGCATATGTCTTTTGCAACTTCTTCAGTTCCTTTAGCCATATTTACTAAAACTGCGATTTTTCCATCACCATGGATATATTTTGCAACTAATCCTTCTGATTCAAATCTTACAAATCTTCTAATTGATAAGTTTTCACCTATTGTTGCAATTTTTCCAACTAATGCTTCTTGAACTGTTTTTCCTTCTTCAAATTCTGCAGGTGAAGCCAATAATGTTTCAACATCTGCTGGGTTTTTGTCAACTATTTGTTTTGCAACATCCATAACAAATGTTTTGAATTCTTCATTTTTTGCAACAAAGTCTGTTTCTGAGTTTACTTCTACAACTGCTCCTACTTTTCCATCTTCTGAAATATATGCTTCAACTAATCCTTCTGCTGCAACTCTTCCTGATTTTTTAGCGGCTTTTGCAATTCCTCTTTCTCTTAAAAGTTCCATTGCTTTTTCCATATCTCCATCAGTTTCTGTTAAAACTTTTTTACAGTCCATCATTCCTGCACCTGTTTTTTCTCTTAATTCTTTTACTAAACTTGCTGTAACCATCTTTTATTTTCCTCCTTATATTTTATTTTTGATACAATATATATCAAAACATTTAACTATATTCATAATATAAAAAGCAAGCCTATTCCCGTCCGAATATTTTCGAACGAGCGTTGCTCGCTCTTTCTTTTTAATTATTTATAAATTTTTAATTATTTTTCTTCGCTATCTGCTACTACTTCTTCTATTGAAGTTGGTTCTTCTGAAACTTCTTCTGCAACTTCTTCTGCTTCGAAACTTTCACCTTGTCTACCTTCAATGATTGCATTTGCCATAACGTCTGTTATTAATTTAACTGCTCTTATAGCATCATCATTTCCTGGTATAGCATAATCTACTTCTTCTGGATTGCAGTTTGTATCTACTAATCCGATTACTGGAATTCCTAATTTTTTAGCTTCTAATACTGCTATATGTTCTTTTTTAGGATCTACTAAGAATATAACTCCTGGTATTTCTTCCATGTTTTTGATTCCACCTAAGTTTCTTTCAAGTTTTTCCATTTCTTTCTTTAATAAGATTACTTCTTTTTTAGGTAGTACTTCAAATGTACCATCTTCTTGCATTTTTTCTAAATCTTTTAATCTTTGTACTCTTGTTCTGATTGTATCGAAGTTTGTTAACATTCCTCCTAACCATCTTTGGTCAACATAGTACATTCCTGATTTTTCTGCTGCTTCTTTAACACATTCTTGTGCTTGTTTTTTAGTTCCTACAAATAGAACTGTTTTTCCTTCTTCTGCTTGCTCTTTTAAGAAAGCATATGCTTCATCGATTTTTTTAGATGTTTTTTGTAAATCGATTATATGGATTCCGTTTCTGGCTTGGAATATATATTCTGCCATTTTAGGATCCCATCTTCTTGTTTGATGTCCAAAGTGAACACCTGCTTCAAGTAATTGTTTCATTGCAACTACTGCCATTTTAAATTCCTCCCTTTTTGTTTTTACTTCCATAAAGTTCATCATTTAAATAGGACCAATTGCTTGGCACTTCCCTTTAAACTTGCTTTATGTGTTTATTACGCATAATATTATACCAACTTTTTTCTACAAATGCAAGTGTTTTTTAAATATTTTTTAAGGTTGTTACAATTATTTTTTTATAAATTACAATTTTATATATTGTATTTTGTCGAAAATTGTAGTATTATATTTATCGAAACTTATAAACGAACCACAACTTTAGGAGGTCAATTATGATTGATGTAATTGAAACAAACGAAAAAATCATTTTAGTATGTAACTACAAAACTGAACAATACATACTGGCTGATATAATAGCAGCAGAGTTTCCGGAAATTGAACACATAACAAGTAAATACCGGGAAAAACCTGCAATCTTTTTCGACAAAAATGTACTTCCCGAAAATTATCAAAACTATAAGGCCATGCAGGATCTTATCGATAAAAATATTTCTCGAGCAAGTTAATGGTTCATTGGGACTCCCACTATGGGAGTCCTTTTCTATAGAACAAATCTGAAAATTTTCAATTTTCAGTCTTAACTCTACTTTTTATCATACTCAAAAAAATTGAAATTTTCAGTAAATTTGTTTTATTTTTTTGATATTTTACTTGAATTTATTTCAATTTTAGTATAGTATATATAGAAGATAAAAAGAGATTACATAGGAGGAAAAAAATGCCAAGAAAACCAAAAGAAGAAATAGAAAAAATAGAAAATAAAAAATCTGCAAACACTAAAAAAGCCACAAAAAAATCCACAACTACAAAGGCTTCAACAGCAAAAATTTCAACAGCAAAGACTTCATCTAAAAAAACCGCAACTGCAAAGACTTCAGCAAAAAAAGACTCAACTAAAAAAACAACTACAAAAAAAGCAACTGCTAAAAAAACAGTTTCTAAAAAAGACACAACAAAAAAAGTTTCTGCAAAGAAAAAGACTGAAAAAAAAGTATTACCAATAGAATACTATGACCTACCACAAAAATACAACAAAACAGTTGTAAAAGTTTTAGCCCAAACACCAAAAACACTATTTGTATACTGGGAAATTTCTGATGATGATATCGAAAAATTCAAAAAAGATTATGGAGAAAACTTTTTTGAAACTACAAAACCAGTCTTAATAATTCATAACGACACACTAAATTACAGTTTTGAAGTTGAAATAAATGATTTTGCAAATAGTTGGTATTTACATGTTAATGATAGCAAATCAGATTATAGAATCGAACTTGGTAGACGTCCTTTTCAAGTTAATGAAAACATAAAAACAGATTACATATATGTAAGTTCTTCAAACGAAATTGAATCTCCTAATGACCATATTTTATTTAATAATTCACAAAAAATGGTTTATTACAAAAATGTAAAAACAAATGTTGAAATAGCAAAACCATTTACATCACTATCATTTATCAAAAATATGGGGAAAATTTATGAGATATATGACCTATATCAAGAATTATACAAAAACGAGGAAAACATTGAAGATTTAACAAATCCATCTTCACACACATCTTCACAATTTAAATAATGAGGCAAGTAGGACATTCCTAATTTGTCTCACAATTTTAATTATTAGCAAATAATCGAAGGGAGAATTACAATGCAAGAGAAAAAAGGTTATGTAAGTTTTGTATTACATGCACATCTTCCATTTATTCATCACCCAGAAAGTGATGATTACTTAGAGGAATCATGGTTATATGAAGCAATTTCAGAAACATATATACCACTACTTACAAATTTCAAAAAATTAGTTGATGAAGGGGTAGATTTTAGAATTACAATGTCTATGACACCTCCCCTTCTTTCAATGTTAGATAATAAATTATTGCAAAAAAAATACATTAATTATTTAAAAAAATTAATTGAACTTTCTAAAAAGGAAGTTATTAGAACCGCTGGAAATGAACGTTTAAACAGACTATCACATTATTATTTAGATAGATATTCTAATGATTTACATTTATTTAAAGACGTTTTTAACTGTGATTTAATTAGTCAATTCAAACATTTTCAAGATATTGGAGTTTTAGAAATTATCACGTGTGGAGCAACACATGGTTACTTTCCTATCTTGTATGTAAACGAAAAAACTGTTAAAGCACAAATTGCCGTTGGAGTTCAAACTTATAAGAGATATTTTGGTAGACAACCACGTGGAATTTGGCTTCCTGAATGTGGCTATGTTCCAGAAGCAGATAAATATTTAAGAGAATTTGGAATTGAATATGTAATTACAGAATCCCATGGTATTTTATATGCAGACCCAACTCCTGTTTATGGTACTTTTGCACCAATTGTCTCACCTGAAGGTGTTGTTGCATTTGGACGTGATATAGAATCATCAAGACAAGTTTGGAGTTCTATAAATGGTTACCCTGGCGATTTTAATTATAGAGAGTTTTATCGTGATATCGGCTACGAAGCAGACTATGACTACATTAAGCCATATATCGCACATAACGGTGTTAGAGTTCATACAGGTATAAAATATTATAGAATAACTGGAAAAACTGAGCAAAAAGATTATTATGATGTACAATGGGCAAAAGACTCTGCAGAAAAACAAGCAGGTCATTTCTTAGACTGCAGAACAAAACAAATTGCTAACTTGGCTCCTTGTATGGACAAGCCACCTATCATTTTATGTCCATATGATGCAGAACTTTATGGCCATTGGTGGTATGAAGGTCCATATTGGTTATATATTTTATTTAAGAAAATTTATTATGATGACTGTAATTTCAAACTAATTACACCATCTGAATATATTGATAAATATCCAGAAATCCAAGTTGCTTCACCTTGTCGTTCTAGTTGGGGTGCAAATGGTTATAGTGAAGTATGGCTAAACCCTTCAAATGACTACGTTCATAAACATTTACATGTTGCTGGTGATAGAATGTGTGAGTTAGCAAATTTATATCCAGATAGCAAAGGATGGCAGAAAAAGGCTTTGAATCAATGTGCACGAGAATTATTGCTTGCTCAAAGTAGTGACTGGTTATTTATTATTACAAATGGTACTATGGTTGATTATGCTAAAAAACGTATCAAGGACCACATTGGTCGTTTTACTAAATTGTATTATCAAATTAAAAATGATGAAATTGACGTAGATTTCTTAAAAGATATTTCTAAAAAAGATTGCGTATTTCCAGATATAGATTATAAAATTTATAAATAAAATTTCGGGATTAAGGGCCACCTCTTTAATCCCTTTTTTTGCGATTGAGATATACCAAAATTGTAATTATTTTTGAACCCTTCTCACTATTTTATTTATTTTGCATACTATAATGTATAACTTTCTAAAGTTTAGCAGATAATATAAAAGAAGGGAGAAATTCATGAAATCTATATGTATAAAAACAAATAACGAAAATCTATTAGATTATCTACTAAACGAACTTGACTATATCGAAGTAAAACCAGTAGCAATTTCAAAAAATCAATTTAAAAACTATAAAAACATAATTATCCACTATAGTGGAAATGACAACAAGAAATTTGTTCATGAAGTTTCTTGTATACTTTCATGTCTTGTTATAGATGAGTTAGAAGAATCCTTTCTTAAGATGATTTTGTTAAAAAACTATTTTTATTTCAATTCTACTGAAATGAAGCATATTTTAGAACTTTGTTATGAAATCTTTTCTGATGATTTTAATACGTATTTTGATAAAAAGCATAATCTTTTAATTGATAGTTTTGAAAATTATTTGATTACTAATAAATCTATTATTTTAACAGGTTTTATAAATTTTCGTATTAAAAATTATATGACAATTTTAGAAGATGTTGTTGATGAAGCAGTTAATTCTTTTGTTGTTGAAAAAGAGTATTTGGAGTTTATCTCTCTTTTAAAAATGTATGTGAATTCGCAAAATTCTAATTGTGATGTTGTTCATTTAATTTATAATAAAAACAATTCTACTTTATTGGATAAGGATAAAAATCAAATTAATGTTTCTGATGATATTTTTAAAGCAAAATATTTGTCTGATATTTCTTTTTCTTCTAATGATTATGCTTTGAATACATTGCTTACACTTGTTCCTAAAAAAATTCATATTCATCTTATTGATAATTGTATTGATGAATTTATCCACACTATTTCTCTTATTTTTGAGAATAGAGTTGAAATTTGTACTGATTGTAGCATATGCAAAATTTATAAAAATAATCCTATAAATTTAAAAAAGACCTTTATTAAAAAATAATTTAGGTCTTTTAATTTTTAATTACAATTCACAATCTCTGTAATTGAAACATTTTTTGAATTTTTTACATACTCATATTAATCCCTTTCGCAACAACCTCTGTCATATTTTCTATCAAATCATCTATTTCTTTTGGAGTAACAATCAAATTAAAATCTCCGGGAATTAAAGCTTCTTTAATTTCTTCATAATTATCCTGTTCTTTTAATTCATTCAAATATTCATTTGATTTTGCTTCTTGCTGTAATTTTGTTATAAATAAGTCTAAACAATCATTTACAAGCACTGCCGTTTCCACACATGTTGGTATTCCTATTGCTATTACAGGTATCCCCAATGTTTTCATGCTTATCTCTGCCCTCTTGTTTCCAACTCCTGCACCAGGCACAATTCCAGTATCTGAAAGTTGAATAGTACTGCTAATTCTTTCTATGCTTCTTGAAGCTAATGCATCTATTACAATTACTAATTTAGGATGAATATTGTCCACTATTCCCTTTAAAATCTCTACTGTTTCTATTCCAGTTGTTCCTAGAACCCCAGGTGATATTGCACTTACCATTCGTGTTCCTTCTTCGACATATTGCGGTAAATAATTTATTATATGTCTTGTTACTTCAATATCGTTTACAACTTTAGGTCCTAAACTGTCTGGTGTTACATAAATGTTTCCAAGTCCAACTACGAGGATTTCTCCTTGTTTGTCTACATGCAAGTCTAGTATTTTGGTTAATTCTTTTGATAATATTTCTGCCGATTTTTCTATATCTTCATCTTGGGCAATTTTTAATTTTTTTATGTCTATTGTTATATAGTTTCCTATTGGTTTGCCTATTGCTTTTTGCCCCTCAAAATTTGTTATTTTTACTCTTTCTATTGCTATATTTTCATTTATTTCTTCTTTTTCACTTTCTATTCCATTTATTTCATTTTCTATGCTATTTGCTTTTCGGTATATTTCCCTTCTTTCAGTTGCTAGGTCTGTTCTAAAATTGAATTGTCCTGTTTCGTTGTTTTGTGTGTCTTCTTTTTTTTGATTTTCTTTTTTTGAAATGTAATCTTCTAACATAAAAACCAACTCCTACTTTTGTAGTATTTGTTGGTTTTTGTGTTTTTATGCACACATCTCTTTTACATCATTTATCCACAGTTGCTTCACTTGTATCGTATAAACTATCTGCACACATATCTAAATCTTCTCCCCATGAAATAGTGCCATATTTAATTTCAACACTATTAAAAATATTTATATCTTTTAGCTTTTTAAATATGCCTTTTTTCAAATATGGTTTCATATCTTTTATTCTTTTTTCATTATTATCAAATGTTAATAATAGTTTATAATCTTTTAACGGCTCTACTTTTATAATCTCTTTCATAGCAAATCTCCTTATTTATTTTAGAGGATTTATACTATATAGTATCTCACTATTTTTTGCTAATTGCCAATTTGCATTTAATTCATCCTTATGGATAAGTGCCCATGCAATAATTAATTTTTTCTTACTACTTGGCATTGTTCCTTCTAATATTTCTCCATCAAAATTAAATATTGCTTTATAATCACCGTAAAAAGCATGAAAATGCGGTGGATTATGGTCATCGTAATACATTCTAATTATTACACCATAAAACATACTTATTGTAGGCATAAATTTCCTCCTTTCTTATTATAACACTTTACTTGAAATTTTTCACCTCTTTTCAATTATTTTTTAATTTTGTTAATCTAATCTTGGAATTTTAAGATTTTTAGATTAAATAATAAATTCTCGTCTACCCTAAGTTGCTTGAATTAAATCTTTTTTTAAATTAGTCATGCAATTGTCTAATTAATTGCATAACCATATATTACCACATTTTTATGTCGATTGTCAAGGAGAAAAATTCGACAAAAACCGACAAATAATAATCACCCGTAAAACGGGTGGTTATTATTATTTTAATGTTATTTTGAAGTAATTAATATCTGCTTATACCTTATAATCTATTTCAAACTAAAGATATACATACATGCTAAATATATCTGAACAAAATCAGACTTTCCTCCATTTGTTCCAATAGCTACTTGTGACTTATCTTTTCCTAAGATATTTGCTGTTAATTTTGACCAATATCCTCCATTTGCATCATCTTTTTTTATTGTATTTATATTATCTTGTGCAACTGAATTATACCCAACTCTTAATTCCACTGATCCAGTTGAATTTTTATTAAACCATGTTGCACTTCTTATTGTATCATATCCCGTAAAATCTATAGAATTATTTGTATACCATGTACCTAACCTTCCTTGATCTACACTTGTTGGTTCTGCTGTAATAGTAAGTAGTCCATTATTTTTAGTATATCCAACATTATATATATATCCATATATATTTAAAAACATATTTTCTTTCCATCCACCTGTTACAGCAGTTCTTTCATCATTTTGTTTAAATAAAAATTTTAATTTATAATTTTTTTCTACCGTATTTCCCGCTATATCTGTAACAGTTATCTTAGTTTCCCCATCATCTGTTAATTCTAAATTATATTCTAATTCCTTACTTGATATATTTTGTGCATTTGTTATAGTATTCTTTCCTCCTGATGTCACAATTGATTTCACTCCAACATTATCAGCTGCTTTTATTTCTAAAATTGCTGAACTTGAAGTTTCATTATTTGATATATTAATTTCTGGTTTAATTTTATCTATATTATTTATATTAACTGCTCCTGTTCCACCTATATTTATTCCATCACTAAATACATAATATATTGTACTATTACTACCTGCAGTAATTGCAGAAGTATATTGATTACTTGACAATGTTGGTATTGTTCCATTTGTTGTATACAATGTAGAATATCCACTCTTAGTTGGTAATGTTACAGAAACATTTCCATTAGTCCATGTACTTGGTGTATATGTTGCTCCACTTGCTGTTGGTACTGTTCCTGTTGTTACATTTAT
>ERZ857972.256-NODE-256-length-58663-cov-388.857187_pt1 | contig 58663 bp, 81 predicted proteins | sample MGYA00519757_ERZ857972 | MGnify/ENA primary metagenome ERZ857972 (study PRJEB31778, sample SAMEA3449383) | human gut metagenome | biome: human gut; feature: human-associated habitat; material: faeces | place: United Kingdom | collected 2010/2012 ...
GTCGCCCAGTTCGCACCCGTAGCCCAGTTTGCACCCGTCGCCCAGTTCGCACCAGTCGCCCAGTTTGCACCCGTCGCCCAGTTCGCACCTGTCGCCCAGTTCGCACCCGTAGCCCAGTTTGCACCCGTCGCCCAGTTCGCACCAGTCGCCCAGTTTGCACCCGTCGCCCAGTTCGCACCAGTAGCCCAGTTTGCACCCGTCGCCCAGTTCGCACCCGTCGCCCAGTTCGCACCAGTAGCCCAGTTTGCACCCGTCGCCCAGTTCGCACCCGTCGCCCAGTTCGCACCCGTCGCCCAGTTTGCACCCGTCGCCCAGTTTGATATTGCGCGCCTCAAATTCGGAGGATAATTCAGAAAGTTCATTGTACTGAAAGGGTGTCCAGCCTTTGTCTGAAACCCAGAGATAAAGTGTTTTCATGGTTAGTTATCTTTGTGCTTAAATTTTAAAACAGTTTATGGATTAAAATACAACCACCATTGACGGGAACGGAGCACTATTTTTTTGGTCCCCGAATTTTAGCCTCCCCTTTATAAATCTAATTTCCCGTGCTTTGTGGTAAATAAATTCGTGAAAATATCGAGTATCTGTACGCGCCGGAATCAACATTACAACTATTGTGTTGATTTTTTGTGCCTCCATGAAGCATTTACGAACCCATGCGTATATATCCCGACCGTATGGCGGATTGCAAAAAACAGTATTCCCGCCCCAATCTTTTCAGAGCCCGTCCTGCTCTTTGGTGTAGAATTTAACACACTTAGCATTATGCGGGGTGGCGCAAGGATCAAGTGTAAAATGAAATTCACTATTGAGTTTATCATAGAAATCCTGTGGTGTGGCCCACAAATCGGTCTTAGATGAAAACATCGTTTCTGTATTCATAAATTAGTTTTTTTTGTGTTTGACTTTCCAATTCGGTATGCAGGAAATCCAGCCCCAGAACGGTATGCGCCGCTTCAAGTAGTCCGGATCATCCTCATGGTTGTACGCCTCGGTCTCGAAGCAGGTGTAGTAGTACGCGCCCGGATAAGGCGGGATAATCACTTCGATCAGCCACGAAATGCCGTAGCAAATCCATCCGGCGAAGAGAATGCCGACCACCGTAAGCACCCAGCCCCACCACGCGAACGAGTAGCTGATGGCGACGGGCAGGAGGATTGCCGCGGACAGCACGGCCAGTTCGATCTGCTGGGCGCAGTGGATTCCTTCATGGCGGCGCGTAGTCTCGTCCAAATGTCGGTCTTTCGGCTTGCGGGTGAATGCGAATGCAAGCCATGTTACCCAACTGAATCCCTTGAACGGGATCAATTTGTTGTGAACCTCGATAGGCAGTTTCATAGGGTTAATTCATATCCGTTAGTTACCACTCCATCAACTGCTTCGACAAGATTATTCAAGAGCGACGCCCCGAAGCAACTCCATAGGATGCCATATACGCCCTTATATTTGATCTCTGAATATTCTTTGCGGTTGTATTGGATGTTAAGGTAGAACGGAACACCCTCATCATCCTCCATGACTTTCGGCAACACCGCCAGCAGGTCGGCGACAGTAAAGGCGGGGATAAAAGATTCGGGAAATTCTTGATAGGCCAGAATCTTATCCAGCTTACACTCCTGCCAAATTTTGAGCTCATAGTTTTCTTCGTCCACTGTACCACAAACCCATCCCCATTCCCATACCATGCTCGCCTTATCTGCGGGCACTCCCAACTCGATCAGCCGCTTCGACTGCTCGATGCTCGTTACTTGGTCTGTCATAATTTTTGCTGTTTTATAATAAACTCCATGGGATTAGGCATGCAATCTGTATCATAAGATCGGCATTCTGTTATTGATTTACCTTGGTAGTTACAGCGTTGAGCCTTTGCACGACGAGAAGCAATACTTTGTTTTACGGCTACGCTGTCGTATCCTAAGTTCCATCCCCTACGACGTAACTCTAAATTTTCTATGCTCACATTTCGCAGATTGCCGTCGAGATGATGCACAACATAACCATCGGGTATTGCCCCGAAAGTAATCTCCCAGATATGGCGAGCCACATTACGTAGCTTTCCGTCTATTCTTTTAATCAGAACACCTTTAGCCAAATATCCTTGGGTATTTTTACGTCGATGCACACGCGCTGCTGTGCATTTAGACAAAGCCGCCATGCTCATCCAGTCCCGCTGGCGACGTCCTTTATTATGAGGCACATGACCTGATTTATATTTACCTTTATTGGGCATAGCAGCTATTTTATGAAGATGCAATTTAGACTTGTTCAATCCCAAACGAGATGCTTTGTTAGCAATGGAATTCACAGAACGACCGAGCAGAATAGATATATTGGAATTCTGCATGTCAGAATAAAGTTCCTTGAGCATCGCCTCCTCTTGTGGAGAGTATTTTATATTCGTTTTTTTCATCTTTCAATCGAATTATTTGTGAAAAACAAAGGGGATTATTTAATATGTTTGCTACTAAGTATATGGACGAGCACTCTTCTGTTAAAGTATCTTCATGAAATACAACACCTTGAATACCACGAACGCTGAGATTGAATAATAAAAAAGGAATGCTGCGACTTGATTTTTCAGAACAAATGTAAATGTGATCAATAGGACTGTAATTAAATAGCGAATAATTGTTACGCGATCTCCACCAATGACGTATCAACAGAGACCCGGTGCCGGCAGAGGGCTCATAGGTGATTTTGGCTGAATCTGACGAAGATATACGCAACAGGACATCCGAAATAGATTTTGGCGTAAAGTCCTGTTTCAAATCCTTGCGTTGTGCGTACAAGCTCTGATAAAAATCATAAAACCAATCATAGCTTAAATCATTCGCATACATATCACATATAGCCCGGTAAATAGGATCCCGGTCGGAATCGCCGTAAAAAAGAACTTCATTTAGGCGATATGGAATAGAATCTACGGTTTCGGCTCCCAATATGTCACATAGCTGTTTCATCAATTCAAATACTTTTTATGGCTTGATTTCACATTTTCAACATCCGTAATAGCATACAACGTCGTTGTTTCAATGTTCGAATGACCTAATAATTTTTGTACTTGATCTATCGGCATTCCGCGACTCAAAGCCATGGATGCGGTAGTCCGCCTGAAACGATGCGGATGTACGTCTGAGACACCGGCCCGCTTCCCTATATCATGCAGAACCTGCCGAACATAAGATGTGGATATATGATTCGATGACCGAGATGCAGGAAAAAGGTAACAATCTACGTGACCATGTGACATATGTGCCAGAACGGCCCGTTTCGCTTTGGCATTTAAATACACATAGCGTTCTTTACCGCCCTTCCCCAAAACCTTCATTTGCATATTCTGAAAATCTATATCCCTAATGCGTATTTGAACCAACTCCGAACAGCGAATCCCTGTTGAATAAAGAAGTTCTACCAGAGCATGTTCAAAATTATTTCTGACAGAGCCCCGGATAGCTTCCATATCGTCATCCGTAAAGGGTTCCTTTACTCGTTTATCAACTCGAATAGATTTTATTTTAAGCATCGGATTGACCTGAACATATCCCTCTGATGATGCCCATGAAAAAAAAGACGATAATACACGTCGTTCATTATTCAGTGTCACTTTACTGACTTTGCCCAAAACACTACGCATGGCCAAATACCACCGCACAACATCCGAACTGATGCATTTAAGTGATTGATTCGGAAACTGGGTGGTCGTCGAGGCGAAAAACTGCTTTAAAATTTGATGGTAATACGCTATTGAACGAGGACTGAATCCTTCGACCGACTTGGCAACTAAAAAATTCTGAACGACAAATTGTGCTTCGGAAATACATTCCGGTTGATACGAAACTATAGAGGTTGAATGTTTTTCAATACGATAATCTGAGCAAACAAGTAAGAGGGATTCAACAATACGGCATACTTGATCCGTGGTAAAAAATCCCAAAAGCTCATGTTTTATCCGAGAAATATACTCTTCTTGACAACTCATTATTTGATTGTTATCCATCTTTTATTCGTTAAAGGTTAACTGAGGGGACTGAGGCTTTCAAGCGCCACAAATACACCCCATTCACACGCTCAAGAGTGAAATTATCTTTAAGAGAGCCGCCCAAACGACGGAATCGAATGTAGGCCATTGCTTCATCCCGTGTGTAATACTTTTCCCCGGATTGCACACTTGGCGGCCCGCCATCCTTAAGCGCCTTGTCGAGTTTTGCGTAACTGACAAAAGCCGTATAGGCATTCGTGTGTTTGAGGTATGCCTGCTTGCTTTGCATGGTAGCTATCAATCGGCGAATATCTTTCACGTTGTAGTCCTGCAACAGCCACACGGCCTGTGCTGCAGTTATGGGCTCGGGCATCGAAGCAATACATGGCGCGTTCGTGGCGATCCATTCTATGAGTTCCACGGCCTCCGTCTCTTTTCCCCCTACAACCCCCTTTTTAGTATCTACCAGTGTGTGTGTATATTCTTCTATTCTTTCTTTCTTATATTCTTTAGTTGTGGTTATTTGTTGGTTATCTGTTGGTTGTTTGCTGGTTGTTTGTTGGTTATCTGTTGGTTGACAACCATTATCAAAACCATCCTGTGCTTGTTGGTATAAGTCATAATTACAGACAGTTATGATAGTATATTTGCGTGTTCCCGACTTGGTTATAAACCCGCAATTATCCAGCTTGTCTATTGCGGTGCGTATTTGCATCTCCGAAAGTCCTGTCTCTTCGGACAGCTGTCCTCTGCTGGTTACCAATTGTCCGCGGTCAATGATTAAACCCTTCCACTTCTTGGCCCGGTAATTTGCCTTCAAAATGAAATGCAATGCCAGCCGTACGCAGTTCGTATCCGGATACCACTCCCAATCGAGGAAGCTGCGGTACATCTTAATCCAACTGTTATTTGAAGTGTTACACATTGCGAATTAATCGTTTGTAATAATTGATCTTATCGGACATCTCCGACCTCGACATTTTGAATACGCTGTGCTTACTGCGTTCAAGTTCTTCAACGACTGCAAGTCCGTATTTTCGGATCAGTACTTGGCGGTAAACTCCAATGCGACCAGCAGAATGCCTGTTGCAAACCCTGCATTGGGCGTGACAATTCCTTTCGTCCCATCTCGTAGACCTGTGAGCTCGGTCTATATAGTGCCCGCAATCGCATGTTTCAGGCGCTATGGGCGCCCCGCAGGTGATGCAGAAACCTCGCCCACCCGGACAGTCTCGATGACGTATAAAAAGGCTGAAAACACGGTCGTATTCCCGTTCTAAATCTGTCATGCGTTATAGCCTATTTGGCGCATCTGCTCCTTCTCGAAACTCAGTTGCGTACGTAGTATGTCTACTTGATGGGCACACGTGCGGTTGATCCTGTCGAGCATGTTAACGACCTTGTTCTCCTCGGCACAGGACGCCCGAAGTATTTCTTTTTGGATACTCGGCGCCAGAGGTATCAGGTCTTTCAGCCGGGAGGCTTTCAGCATCGCCAACTCCTGTTCGTATTTCGCCTTCGACAGGAGATAGCCGCTACGCGCCATACGCACACTCAGTTCTGACATGCGCTGTGAAATTGCCTGCGGCTCAGTAGGCGGTTCTGCTTCAATGAAGAGCTGCATTTCCTCGATCTCTTTAAGTTCAGATGTATCCATGGCTTAGAAGGGAAGATCGTCGGGGTCAGATTGCATTTGGGAGGTAGTAGAGGTGCATGAAGCCTGGGATTCCCTGCGCCCCAAAATCCTGACCGTATCGGCCATGATCTCCGTGATGTATCGTTTGATGCTATCTCGGTCGGTATAGTCGCGGGTTCGCAACCGACCTTCGACGTAAATCTGCGCCCCCTTCTTCACGTATTTATCCACGATATCCGCGGTATTGCGCCACGCCACCACATGATGCCACTCCGTTATCTCCTTTACGGTTTTTGTTTGCCTGTCGGTGTAACGGTCGGTCGTCGCCACACTCAGGCTGGCAACCTTGGCGCCCCCGTCCAATACACGAACTTCGGGATCAGAACCTACATTCCCGATGATGATGACCTTGTTTACCATATTTTCGTTGTTGTTTTTTGGCGAATATTTTTAACCTGCGGATGGCATCCCACTCGCGCGTGGATTGTTCAGGGAGCGGACGAAGCATATCAATCGCCCGAATCACCCTGCGCATATCGGAATTGGATACATTCATTGCAGTGGTTTTTTAAAAGTAGTCTTGATAATAGTCTTGCTCGACCTGGCGGGCGGGAACAACACTTCCCCCGTCTCCGGATCCGCCAAGCCCGATGCAGGCATACTGCGCAGCATCATCTCCCGCTCTTTGATGTCCACTTTTAAAGCTTCAAGCGTTTCATACATATCTCGCAGTTTGCTGTCGCCGCACATAGAATAGTCGTATTTTACGCCCGATTCGGCCTCCTCCAGCCGGCAGTCCCCGAACTGGTGCGATTTGCCGTATTTGGCAAGCTCCCGCAGCGTGATGTCGCGCACGTAGGTGTTCTCCTTGAAGAGCTTGATGGCGGCCTCCATACGGCTGATATTGATGTGAGCCGTGATCGGGTCTACCTCCCCGTTTACAACCGAGGAGATAGCCCGGGCGGCCAGCTCGGCGGCGGGCGTCGATTCCCGCAGCAACATTACCTGTGCTTCCATATCACTTTGCATTTTTGCGTGCCTGACGATATGATTCGAAGAGCGCCGAGAAGCGATCCACGACTTCGGCATCGGCGTCGCGGTATTTCAGCAGGCGTGCCCCTGCGTCAAAATCTGCGGCATAGTTGTCAGTCGTGAGAACCCCGTACATCCATTTCAGCAGCTGATCGCAGGTGATAGGGTCATCCAGGTGTTCCATAGTAATTCGTTTGCGGGCAGGTGCCGGAGCGTTGGCCGGGGTCTCAGTGGATTGTACAGTTTTTGCACTTTGCGCAGCTACCCGGTTGGTATTCTCGGTTCGCCGCTCGTCCGTGTCTGCATCTTTTGTATCGTCGATGCAAAACAACCCGTTAAGGGCATATTTGCGAGCGTAGCTCGACGCTGTACCGGTGATTTGTGCCCCATCCATCCCTTTCTTGTCGAAATCTTCACGGGCAAAAGCAGTGGCCGTCGCCGATTCTCCGGAGGCGTTGGTGATGCGCGCCGTGGCTTTCACGTAGTAGCGATCGCCGACATTGACAATGTCATCGCAAAGGTTCAACGCGCATTCATGCGCTTTGAGCAGCGGTTTGACTGCTTCGAGAATATCCTCGCAGCTCCGATACTTGTATTTCCCGAAACTGTTATACTGCCCCTTGGGAGCTTTCAATTCCGACTGGATAGCGATTAACTCTTTCATAAGCCTACTCGTATTTAATGGTTATCACGGCTTTGCTCCGGTCGATGCCTATGCACCCTTCACGCACAACCTTATGGATTTCTTTATCCGCAAGACGTCGTGAGTACTTCGCGCTAAAGATGGTAATGTTGCCAATGGCAACTTCAATGATTGTCCTCATTGTTATAAATTGTTTCGTTTTGCGTAATTTTTCAACCGGGCCATATGCCCGGGCCATATCCGGCCGTCAATATCGGTGACATTAATAACCTCGATGCTGTCTTCACACCCGGTTTGCACCTCCTCGAAACATCCGGCGAAGACATCGTATCGGCGTTCATAAACAGGCATATAGTGATGCCTCGCCTGAATGTCATAGATTTTGTATGCAACCGAATAGACCCGGCCGTCTTCATCACCGCGCATATCCTTCTGAATGGCTTCGCGGATAGCCCGATAAATCAACTTTAGGTCTACCTCCATCAGCGTTCTGGCCCTCTGGGAGAATGTCGACCGCTGGCCAGTTATATGTTCGCTCGGAATATCATGATACTCTTCGAACGTCAGCACCGGGGACGTGGTTGTCGTGTAATATTGCGTGTTCATGGGCTATCGTATTTCAACCCGGTAAATACGGGGCTTGTTCTCGTTCTTCAATGCCCGGTAGATGGCCTTGGATTGTATCCGGACAGCCTTTGACCGCAGGCGGTATTGGGCTCGCCAAATGCGCCCCTTTATCGTCGTCCACACGCATTTAACCGTGATTTCCGTAAACTCATTCATGGCTTTCGAATATTGAGGTTAGCAATTTTCCAATCTCCTTTGCGCGGTGCTGATTGGATAGCACCCAGCCGAATACCACGGCAATCGGCGCGATGAACGCCAACAAGGTGATAAGATGTGCCATAGCGGCCTGTTTTAACGGTTGGACTTGGAGGGGAATACCCGGCTTACGAGTATGGTGCCGACAACGACAGCATACGCGGGATAGAGCACGCGGAACTGAGCAAGGAAACAGCCTAAAGCATGCTCCTCGCACGTGGCGCGGATAACGTTGGTGTAATCGACTTTGTCCGAAGAGAACATCGGACGATTGGCTTTCAGATGACACCTGTAAAAGCAGGTGCGATGCGTTGCACGGGTACTTTTATTCCCCGTTTTGCAACTCGTGTTGGTCTTTGGCATGTTGAACACAAGTTTGTTATACACTATGATAAAAAGAGAGACGCGCCCCCTAATCTCGCCAAAGACCCACGACTACGCGAAGTAGAAGTGCAACAGGGACACGTCTCAGAAAACGTTCGTATGTACTTGTAATCGCGTTACCGCGAGTCTTTGGCAAAGGCAAATATACGAATTCATTCCGAATCTGCAAAATATTATTTGACATTTGCAAACTTCCTATTATAAAAAGCCACTCTTTCTTTTGCCAGCGTTGTACATTCTCGGATAATAGCCCTATCTTCGTCAGTAAATGCAGTGATGACAATATCACATGGATATGTTTCATCTATTATCTGAAGAAGAGCAAGCGCATAAAGTTCTTTATTGTCGAATTTAACGGTAGAGTTTGCTATATCTGCCCTTGACCATCCGGCGAGAGCTGGGCAGTTCCCACGCAAATAGTCATGATGGTAAGTGAAAGGCACTCGGACTTCACTATGCGGAAATTTCTTTATTACCGACTTTATTTGTTTGGTTGTCATTTCGAATCTGCAAAATAAATTTTACCTATATCGCCATATATCAAACGGTGATAATTCTTATACATCTTGCATGTGTAGTTCAATGCACTTATATTTGTAGCGGACTTAAGAGATGAAGGAATAACATCGGCTTTTCAAATTATTCCAAAGACAAGTTCTAAAAGACCCGGTATCCTACTACCGGGTTTTGTCTTGCAGTAGGATGCAAGACGTTAATTGGCCGCAAGGCCGCAAAGAAAGGAGGTGTTTTCATGGAATCTCTTAAGTCCAAAGGCGGTAAGCTGTATAAACTCGTATTTTGCAAGTACATCCGTAAAAATGGGAAGGTAATATATCCCAAAAAGGCCAAGGCCTTTTGTATATGGGTGCCTGTTGATAGCGCAGCGTAAACAGATGCCGCCCGTGGAGTGGTAGGACACTCCACTTTTTTTTAGGGTTCACCCCAAATTCAATGCCATCCTCCGCGACCTCTCGGCATTCTTGAGGTAGCGCGCCTTGTATTTCTCATTGGCTTTCTCCGGAGGAACCAGGATTACCGTGTTTCTATCGAGCCGTAAGGGCACGAGGTTCTTTTCTTTGATTTCCCGAATGTAATTTTGCATAATATTATGCGAAATTATACGCTATTTATATGCTAAAATTTAGAATAATGTCTCGGAATAATGTTTGATAATTGAAATCATCGTAGTTTTTATACCGGTTCCGCTTTCTTTGAAAGCCCCCTCTTTCACGTCCAAGACCTCGGCACCTACATTTTGTAGCCATTCCCGGAACTCAGCGCATTTTTTTTCAGAGCCAATTTTCCAATGAGAACTACATATAACGGCCATCCGCCCTCCCGTACGAAGTAGTTCATACATTTTCATAGTATGATCTACGTCTTGATTATTGCTAAACGGAGGATTTGCAATTATAAGCGAATACGTATCATGGCACTCTGTGATGAAATTCTCGCCTTTTATCCTAACGCCCGATATTCCATGAAGAATTTCTCTGTTCTCGGGCATAAGTTCGTAACAGTCAACAATGACCGATGGGCAGCTGCGATGGATAGCTTTTACCAAAGCTCCGCGGCCTGCACTCGGTTCCAGCACGTCGTCCGTATCTCGAATACCTCCAACCAACGATACCAATAAATCGGCTACTTCCGCCGGAGTTTCAAAAAATTGAAACTCCTGTGCTAAATTACAGCGGCCTGTCGTATGCAATTGATTAAATACGCGGTTGGCGTCAAATGGGAATCTGAAAGCCTGTATTTTCCCTCCTACCCACTCGCCGCCAGCCTCTTCTATGCGCTTTTTAGCCTCCGCATATGATTGTTTATTGAACTGTGTCGGTGGCAATTTAAGCATATTGTCCTTCAAGGTGCAGTGCTTAAGTATTTCATCCGCGCTCCACTTTGCGCCTGTATCCTCTTTTGAGGCCTTTCCCGCGGGTTGCTCGTCGATACCCAACATATTCTGCAAAGCCTTCATGGCGTTGTTTTCTATAGTCATAAGATCGGACATGAACTCTAAAAGAGCCATCATGAAATCACAATCTACATGCCCTGTATCGTCATATATGTCGCGGTCTTTAAGAAGCGCGGGAATCTCGGACAGCGGTTTAATGCTACCATGTAACGCTTTTATTAAAGTCTCGTTTCTGCTCTGCATAGCTCCTTTGTAGATAAATTCTTGTCGTCTCAATACTTCCGTGTCCCAGGATGTCCGCCAATTGGACTATATCGTTTTTCTTTTTTAGAAACATCTTTGCAAAAAGGTGCCGAAATGCGTGTGGGTGCATCTTATCTGATGAAATACCACATTCGGCACCCCATTTTTGCAAACATTCCCGCAACCATCTATTGCTGTACTGACGGCCTTGCGAATTACTGTATACAGGATATGATCTATTCTCTATTCCCACGTATTCCGCAACACGAGATGATACATCTTTCGGGAAAAAGATACGGCGATATTTGTTGCCCTTGCTATTTATCAAGACCTCGCCGTTAATCACGTCTTGCCACGTCAATTTGGCAAACTCCGACTGTCGCACCCCTGATGTCGCCAAGATGCGAACCCACCAATAATATTTCTTATCTTGAAAATTGAGCAAATAATCCAACATCTTTTGATACTCCGATTCAGTAGGGATGTTATCAAGGGCCAATGATTTCTGAATTTTGGGCCTGCGAATCTCTATCGGTTTCTTAATATAATTCCCGAATTGCTCAAGAGCCGTAATGCGTAATCTTATAGTCGACGGCTTCTGGCCCTCGTCGCTTAAAGTTTGGATGAACCTCCGGACGTTCTCCGCATTATATTCGGAGGCATATTTGAAGAAAGAAGATATACCAAATCGGTATGTCGCTATTGTATTGGGAGAATAGTCCTTCACTGTAGTTATATGCTCCAAGAAATTAGCTAATAATTCCTTGTTCTTCTCCGATACCTTATCCAATTTCTCCAGTGGCTTGGACGGTCGGGCTGTCGTCTTATATCCGATGCCGAACGTTGCGAGGAAATCACATATTGACTCGGACATTATGCTTATATGCTGCCACCCAACGTCGGCAATATGGGATTTGCGATACTTAAGATACCCCCGCCGATTAATAGTATCGGCTTGTTCAAGGAATGACGCAACGTGCATTATGTACATTCCACATTTTCGGTACGACATCCCGCGATTATACAGCCCCGATATATATTCGGACAGCATAGCTTGACGTGTTGCTTCCATAATGAAAATTTTTCATTTTTTTTGAGTTGAGCCACCCGGATTCGAACCGGAAGCGCCACCTCCAAAGGGTGATGTGTTAACCATTACACCATAGCTCAATAAATGCCGCCGACATCTCCACTCGCCCACGCCACCGCGCAGGGCTTTAATGCCGACGGCACACCATCCACGTGCTTCACAGCAGGCCAATGGCAAATACCAAACTTAAAATGCGATTTGCGGACTATTGGCAGGAATCCGCGACCTGTGGCATATAGTACTCGTTAAACTGTGTCGGCCGTCCGTCTTCCGTAACGGCCCTCTGTTTGTTCGAGCAAATGGAATATCCCATTTTCCGGAGCCGACTGATGATCCGGCGCAGCTCCGTTGTGTGGTACAGCCTCTCAGCCTTGCGAACAGTCAGCCTGCCGCCGGCCTTGAGATAGGCCAGAATTTTATTTTGAGGATCGTGTTTCATGGCCTTTGATGTATTTGCCGCTTTTCCCACGGGTACGGTCGAATTTCCTGAGCCTGCCTTCCAGTTCGTCGATGCGCTTGTACAGGGTATCACGTGCTTGAGTGAGCGCCAATACCTCGTGTTCCCGCTCGATAAGGCGTCCATCCGCTTCATTGCGCTCGCAAAGGCATGTAGCAAGCCGCACCTCCAGGTCTTCGATCCGTTTCCACATTTTCCACCTGGGCGTCAGGTCGAAGCATAGAAATCTCCTCTTCCTCAAAGTGTTCTTCTCCATAGTATAATTGTTTTAAGGTGTTGCAAATAAGCCCGCGCGCACTGTAACTTTAAACTCCATTTCAAAACTGCGCCACCGAAAAGCGCACGCGGGCAAGATGCAGACCTCACGCCTAAAATGAAATAACCCACTGCTGAAAGAACGGTGCGCAAGGCCTGCCATAGAGCCTGGATAGGCGGTCAAGCCACACCAGGCGTAATAATCAATACGGCTCTCCGGATTACTCCGGGTCATCGCTCGTTCATTGGTATTTATCTGTTGCCAGCCCTTCTGCGCCAAGTCGCTCGCCGGGTTTTACATCCGCTCGGATGGTTCTCGTGTATCAATGTGTCAAAGAACACAGAAATTGCTTTTGCCTTGCGGCGGGGTTAGTGCCAGCAATCAAACCCCTCACCTATGCGGTGGCTATCTTGGAGGTGCGGCAGGATTCGAACCTGCATTTATTGTTTCGCGTTTCACAAGCCGATACAAACCATAAGAGGTTGCCGTTCTCTCGTCTCTCCTTAATCGTTCTCTCGTTGAACTACGCACCCTGTGATGCTATTCCTTTTTGATGTGAAGCCGCTCTACCGGAATGCCTTTCATCTTGGCGATTTCATCCATCGTTACTTCGACAATCTCAGTTTCAGGATCAGGTTCATAAACAAGGCGAAACCCTAATGTGTAAAGCTCGTCGCAAGTGAAATTGTAAGGCACATTGCCGTTCTCTCTCTTGCACACGACCAATTCTCCACTACGGAAAATCACCTCCCAAGTGTTTGATTCGTATACAAGCTTATCCCCTACCTGCCAATCCTTGAAAGATTCGGCCTCTTCTTTCGTCGAAGGGTGGATACAAAGATTTGAAACGTTGTTTTTGATGAGTGCCATCTCGCTACCATCCTCGATGTGCCAACTGCATTTGAAGCCTAATTTGTCTTCGCAATCGGCTCCATCCTTCACATTTTGGCATAGATAAATACTCCCTTCCTCTACCTGAATACGCCCTTCAACTGGGATGTTGTAGATGTTGGCCTTGAATTTCTTGCCCTTGCATTGCAGTAAATTTTCCATACTATTTTATTTTTGGTTTATGAGTTTTTTTTTGTGTTTAAAGTCCGTGGTTGTTAGCCCATATCACGAGTTCGGCAAGCGTTGTCGACCCTGTGCGACGCATAGCGTTTCGTTTGTGTGTTTCGACCGTCAACTGGGAGAGTGACAGTATTTCGGCAATCCGTTCGGTCTTACATCCCTCTTTATAGAGGCGGACAATCTCTTTCTCCCGCATTGTCAGGTTAGTATTAAACTCTGGGTTACAGATTACTTTATAGTATTTGCACTCCCCCACCAGCGGACAAGCAACATTCTCGAAGTTGAACCGGCCGAACTCGTCCATATCGGGTATTTTATCATACATCCCGAAGTTGCAGCGGATGAATCGGTGGGCACACCTGTATTTGAAGTAAGGGGCGTTCGCTTTACTCTTGTTGTAAATCTCCGACAACGCCTTGAATGCCTTGGGGTAATCCAGCTCAATGACCGAGAACAAAGCATCCGTAAGCTCTTTATCTTCTTCCATGTAGGTGCGCACTCCCTTTTCATCGCGGATCTGCACCTCTCCTTCGGGTGAGTTAAAAAACTCTACGTTATTTAACCTTTGCATGGGTACCTTTGTATGGATAATCTTCTGGGAATAATGCGTCGCCGGGTAACCTATTTTCAGAGAATTTATATACACAGAATGCTATGTTATCCCTGTCTGACTTGTCAGGACGGGTGCGTCCGTGCGCCCAGCGCCATATTGTTGTCTTGTCCTTTCCTGTCACAAGCCGAATTTCTGCCCACAACTTACTTTTGCGAGTCTTCCCAAGTGTAGAAACATATTCTTGGAACGGCAACTTTATAGCGCGCTGATTTGCAGTATTCATATTCATATTATTTGTCCAGTATTGCCATGATCCGCTCAATGCAGGCGGCCTGCTCCTCGAGTAGTGCCGTCAAGCGGTCAGTCGATTGAATTACTTCGTTCATATTGCATCGTGCTTTAGTCACCATAGTACATTCCTCGGACACCATAGAAACCTGTCGGCACTTTCAGCAGTTCGGGGCGGTACTCCGTGGCCTTCGGCTGCTCCGTCGGGCGGTTCTCGATCTTCGCGGTCAGCATCGCCAACTTCTCGTTGCGCCAAGCCTTGCGCAGGCAATCCCCCAAACTCTTGCCCGGCTGTACCTTTTTAAGGTACCAGGCGTTCTTCATGATCTTCGATTTGTCGTAAGTTGCTTTCATCGCGTTGTCCGTTTTTATTACCTTCAAAAAGGTACAATCGTCAAATATTCAGTCCCCACGCTTGCGTTTTTCATCTTAAATCGTATATTTGTATCAGCTTTGTGGGTTTCACATTGCAAATATAGAATATAATTCTAAGAATTCGATGATTTTCTTAGAATATTTGCATAAATAATATTTATACGATTTTAAAATAATATTAAGCCTCTGATATCATGACCCTTAAAGAGAGAATCCAAGCGTATTGTCAGTATAAAGGGATTTCTGTTTCGCAATTTGAGAGACAGGCGGGGCTTTCAAATGGATATTTTAAAGAGGGGAGCAAAATGCCTCGCCCTGACAGAATCTCTAAAATTCTAAACAAATTTCCTGACATCAATAGAAACTGGCTCCTATACGAAGAAGAGCCCATGCTCAAAACTACCGACCAACCTGTCAGCCAAGGAGGCGAAGACGTCACGCCAACGAAAGCTGAACTAAATAACCCAAAAACTATGGAGAGATTCTTAGATTCACTACTCCGCCAAAACGAGGAGTTGATTCGGCAAAACGGGGCTTTAATTGACCTGTACCGAGAAGAGAGAGCGAAAAGCAAGGGCGATGTCGCCCAAAAAAAAGAGGCATAGCGGTATTCTAATTAGCCTTATGCCATCTTCATTAGAGCGGAAGCAATATGATAAAATAGAACCACCCAAAATAAGCTCCATATAATCGAGCTACACATTTAAAGGAGATTACGGTCTCCTTTAAAAATGACCGGGGCGCCCGCAGACCAAAACATAAAAACTTCGGATTATTTCAATAGCACAAACAAATTTTATACATGATGGATTACTACTTCGAAGAACCAGCTCCCATAAAATATGATTTGCTATTCGAGGAAGTAGCAAGATATGCAGTCAATAATGGAGGCATATCCACAACAGAAATTCAGCGAAAATTTGAAGTTGGATTTAATCGGGCTGGGCGCATTATGATGCAATTAGAGAGTGCTGGCATCGTTGGTCAACAACAGGGTATCAATCCTCGAAAAGTATATTTTGATAATATTACATCGTTAGAAAAATACCTTGCGGCAGGTGATTATCATCGAGCTTCCCTGTCTGCAGAAGAGCAGGAACGACAGAGGATATTGTTTCAACAAGAACAAGAAGAGCGTGAAAAAGCCGAGATCGCCGCGCGTATTAAAGAAAAATATCGCATACGTCAACTTGAAAAAATCGTACGGCAAGAATTGATCGACAGCGGAGAACTATTCGGTGATGAGCCAAAGCGGCCGCCAATTCCCAGGGAAATAGTAGATGCAGTATATAAGCGTGATGGTGGCCGATGCGTATACTGCGGATCCACACAAAACTTACAACTCGATCACATCATACCTTTTTCAAAAGGCGGGGCGACCACATTAGAGAACATGCAGTTGCTTTGCCAAAAATGCAATGTTGAAAAGTCGAATAAAATAGGATAACATAGTCATTTATGGATAATTATGTTAGTAATATATGGACAGCAATAAGTGCCATAGCCACAGCATTAATGGCAATAGCTACATTTGTTACTATATATTACAATGGAAAACGGTGGCGTAAAGAAGATAAAAGACGCGAATACGATGAAAGGCCTCGATTGGTTTACAGCATTTTTTGCCATGAAAACCTTTATTCGATAAAGATAATCAATGCCGGACTGCGAACTGCATACAGTATACAGTGGAGGATAAGTTCCGATTTCGATGATTTATTTTCGAATTATCAAGATATACAGTCAAACCTTCGTAGTAGTGACGTAAGCGGCAATATACATTTATGCCCCAACGAACACTTTTTAATACCGCTTTTCCCTATTAATCTTGTAGAATATTTGGCAAAAGACAAACCTACTAAAATTGAAAAACTATGTACCGTTGTCGATAGTGAAAAATATGATTCGATACAAAATGAGGCTTTGAATGGTACAATTCATTTACGAGGGCAATATAATCGTCAATATCCTATAGATGAAAATTTTGTTATTAAACAATATTTAAGATTAACCTAAGTATCTAAATCTGTCGAAACAGTGGATTGTTCTTTTTTTTGGGGACAATCCATTTTTTTTGCATTTTCTTCAATCTACCTCTTGTTATTAAAATGCCTGCTCCCACCTTTGCCCTGAGAGATTGTTTTTCATGGCAGAAGGGAAGCTGACGATAAAGCAGGAGAAGTTCTGCAACAAGTACCTCGAGTGCGGCAACGCATCCGAGGCGTATCGCTTTGCGTATGAGTGTTCGAAAATGAGCGATGAAACGGTATGGAAAAGATCGAGCGAGCTACTTCAAAACGGGGAGGTTACGGGGAGGGTAAAACAACTTCAAGCCCAATTAGCCGAAAAAGAACTTATCACCAAAGAGGAGCTAATCCGGCTTAATGTATCCATCATTAATGCCGACGTACTCGACTTTGTCGATGCCGACATGGTTGATATGAAAACCGAATATGGCGTACGGCAGGTTCCCTCAATTTCTTTCCAAGACCTAAAATCTCTTCCGCCTGAAAAACGGCGTTTAATCCAGTCCATAAAGATTGACCGTTCAGGTAGCCCCGTCGTGGAATTGATGGACAAAAGCAAGGCGATAGAAACCATCAACCGCATGCTCGGATACAATGCCCCGGAGAAAACTGCCAACACTGACACTAAAGGTAATGACCTTCCGCAGCCGACATTCAATACAGATCGTTTCTTTCAATTAATACAAATGAGCAGGAGCGATGACTGATTATTCCAGTGTAGGTAACTTCTTGTTGAAGGAAGGGTGTTTGGCATTTACGGCTGTAATGTTCGAGGCTGTGAACAAACAACCTTTTCGGATTGCGCCCCATCATCGAATAATATGCCATAAACTCGACCAAGTACTCCGTGGAGAACACCCGACTAATAGGCTCATGTTTAACATTCCTCCGCGACATTCTAAAACAGAGTTAGCCGTCGTGTCTTTCTCTGCGATAGGATTTGCCATCAATCCGCGTTCCGAGTTCATGCATCTTTCGAGTAGCGATCAACTCACTACCCGGAATGTTACGAACATACGGAGGATCATGGAGGATCCCAATTACCGCGCATTCTTCCCAAATGTCGAACTGTCCAACAATGCCAAAGGAAGTATATCCACCTCAAGCGGGGGTGTAATGTATGCGGCTCCCTTTATGGGTCAAATAACAGGGTTTGGATGCGGTAAACTGGGAGCACAAGAATTCAGCGGTGCAATGAGTATTGACGACCCGATGAAGGCTCAGGATAGCTACTCCAGTACTACCAAAGAGCGTATTGGCGAACTGTGGACTTCTACATTCAAGAACCGTCTTAATGACGTTCGTACCCCGGTCATTGTAACAGCTCAAAGGCTCGCTCCAGATGATTTTTGCGGATACTTATTGCAGCTTGAAGGCACGATAGAGGAAGGTGGAGAATGGGATGTTGTCAAATTCCCCGCAATCTTAGATGCAGGGCTACCTACCGAACGTGCACTTTGGGAGGATCGATTCGCGCTTGATAAATTAAAGCGATACCAAGAAGCGGATCCCTTCATATTTGAGACCCAGTACATGCAGAATCCCAAGCCTCTTGAGGGATTAATGTATCGTGAATTCCGAACATACGACGTTATCCCCTACTCCAAAGATTGCACGCATAAGAATTACACCGATACAGCAGATACGGGAAGCGACTATCTATGTTCGATATGTTACGACGAATTACCCGAGGGAAATTATGTGACCGATGTGCTCTACACAAAAAAGCCCATGGAGTATACCGAACCCAAGACGGCCGAAATGCTTGCAAGGAACAGGACGGAATGGGCTAATATTGAAAGCAATAACGGAGGGCGGGGCTTTGCGCGCAATGTAGAACGCATCCTTCGCCAGATGAACATTACCCACACAACGGTTAGTTGCTTTTCCCAGACCGATAATAAGCAGGTACGCATATTTACCAAGTCAGCAGACGTCAACAACATGACATTTTTCCCGACAAATTGGGATAAGAGATGGCCGGAATTCTATCAGGCCATTATGGGATATATGAAGGAAGGGGGCAATGCGCATGACGATGCCCCCGATGCGCTGACCGGATGCTTTGAAAAGCGCAGCACACCGATACAAGACGATGATTTAAGTGATATTAATATTTGGTAAACAATGAACTTTTTAGATCGCCTTTTTACATTTTTCCAAAATAAAACGCTCAATGCATTAGGTGTTGAGCGGGATTTAATGGAGCTTATCAAGGCAAAAGACATCAGTCAGGCGATGTCTTTGATGGAAGACCATGACGCGGAAGCAATGCAGGCAATATACGAGTACAATCCGAAACTTCACGCCATAATGAAGCGTCGAAATAAAACGAGAAAGGGACAGGAAGATTACCGCACGGAGAAATTGCCCCGCACTCGACAGCGTTATATAAATGAGGTAGAATTGTTCTTCCTGCTTGGAAATCCGATAAAATGGAAGGTATCCGACGAATCCGGTGATGCCGATGCATTTTCGGCTTACAAACAATTCCTTCGAGAAATACGATTCGACAGTAAGATGCGACAGGCTAAACGGCTGGCCGGAGCAGAAACCCAAAGTGCAAAGCTGTATCACATTTACAGGGACGAGGCAACGGGGCTTCCTTGGGTGAAAATAGTTGTGCTGTCGAAGTCTAACGGATATACCTTGCGCCCCATGTTCGACCAATATGGTAATATGTTGGCATTCGGGTGTGGGTATTATTTGAAGGAGGGCGCCGGAACAGTAGAGCATTTCGACATTCACACACCCACTTTTATATTCCGGGGAAGAAAAGCCAAAATAGGTTGGGATGTGACCCCAGTGCTTAATCCGACTGGTAAAATTAACATCATTTATTACAAGCAAAATACGGCATGGGATGGATTGCAGCCCCGAATTGATCGGGAAGAAAGTATTGACTCAAAAACCGCAGACACCAACAATTACTTTGCGGATCCAATGTACATTGCCACCGCAGCGGTTATCAAAAATCTTCCCACAGTTGATTCTCCAGGGAAAGGGATTAAGTTGTCAAGCAAAGATGATCGGTTTGAATACCTTAATCCACCTATGTCGTCTGAAACGAGGCAGCAGGAAAAGTCGGATTTAAAAGAATCTATACTTTTCGATACTTTCACTCCGGAGTTCACCCCAGAAAAAATGGTCGGATTGGGGACTTTGTCCGGTGAAGCCATTAAGCGCGCAATGGTTCTCGGATATATCAAGCGTGATAATCGAAAAGAGATATACGACGAACTCGTCGACCGGGAAAAGAACCTAATCTTGGCGATTATGATGAATGTAACTCATATCCATATGAGAGACAAACTCGCCACCCTCAAGATCGAGCATGAATTTTCGGAGCCCTTCAACGAAGACATTACTGCAAGGTGGCAATCCATAGGGAAAGCCTATGCAGATGGAGTGCTTTCACTTGAGGAATCTGTAAAATTAATGGGTGTTGCAGATAATTACCAAGAGGAAATCGAAAGAATTAGGCAAATGAAAGAAGCCTCTGCCACAAGCATCTACGAGGATGCAAAAACAAACCTTTCGACCAAAAAAGACGAGAATTCAAGTATCAATACCCCGACGGAATAAAACTTTTAGAACAATGACGGCTATTATACATCAATTTGATCCGCAAATTTATCCTCGGTTAATTTGGGTGGTAATAGGTGAAAAAAGCGCATCTGCAATAAGCGATAGGTTTGAAAATATAACAGATATGGACGACACATCTGCGGCGGATACGCAGAGTACATACGACATCACAAATAAAAGGGGTGGAGTTCTTATCAGGTTCGCCACAAAGGCGAACGCTCAAAATATCCAGTACGTTTGCCACGAATCTACACATGCGGCTATGGAGATATTCGATTATATCGGTGGACGCATTGATTGCAGTAACCAAGAGCCATTCTGTTATTTGGTCGGCTGGATATCTGAATGCATAAAAGAGGCTTTGAATTACCGTACAAAAAAAGTATAAATTTCCATCCTGCCCATTGTTATTAAAATGCCCGTCGAAATCTTTGCAACAGAGATTAATTAAAATAATATGAAAGAAAAACTTTTAGCACTGCTCCAAACCAAATTTACGGGGGTGGACAATGCGATCCTCGACCGAATCGCAACGAAAAAGTCGGAGAATGTAACGGACGAAGCACAATTACCTACCATAGCAGAGGGGATTGGCTTTCAGGACGTGTTAACCAGCTACGGCGACTACCGTGCAGGGGATGCGCAGCAGACCGCAGTCAAGAACTACGAGAAGCGGCATAACCTCAAAGACGGGAAGCCTATCGAGCAACCTGCCACAGGGGAGCGGCAGGCGAATACTCCTCCCAGTAGCGAAGAGCCCGAATGGTTCAAAGTCTACAAACGCCAGCAGGAAGAGCGTGAAAATGCTGTAAAAGCAAAGTACGATGCCTTGGAAGCAGCGCGTGTAAAGGCCGAACGGGACACACTTCTTCGCTCAGCAGCCAAAGCGGCAAACGTCAATGAATCAGCGTTAGACGACATCCTCGCGCTCGCTTCTGCGATGAACGAGGAAAAGCCGGACGAAACGAAGATCAAAGAAAAGTTCGCGGCTATACAAACGCGATTCGTTGCCGCAGGGCTTGAGGGGCAGGAAACGGCATTCCCCCTCTCCACATCTGAGGCTCAAAGCAAAGAAGAGGCCAAAATGTGGGCTGAAAATCTGCCGGATGCAAAATAAAAACAATAACAAACATGGCTATTAAATTCGAAAAGACACAAGTTAAGGGCGGGTTCCCGGTATTCTGGCGCGGAGAGCGCGAAGTGCTGCCAGGTGATTTCGCCGTGAAGGGCACCTATCCGGAAGGCACGATACTCAAAGAGGGAACGCCTATCAAACTCGATTTCGAGAACATGGAGTGCACCATCTGCAAATCGGCACGAATCGTAGAGGGCGGTACCACAACCAAACCGCGTGTCATCAAGGGCTCTATGTTCCAGATCAACGATGCCGTCAAAGTAGGCGCTTCCTCCGGCACCATCAAGAGCATTAGCACCGCCAACGAATCATACGACGAAATCACATTAAGCGCAGCAATGACAGAAGCAGTAGCAGGCGCTGATCTGCTCGGAGGGGATGAAATTCCGGACGCCGTCATCGAAACGACAAAGGAATACACCAAGGCCAATGGATTTCCGACTGTCTCGGCAGCTTATGGGGCGCGAATCCTCAAGGATGTAGCATACCCCGTCCCCGAGACTTGGCTGCAAGGCTACAGTATGAAAAACAACCCTGAAATCAAGTACATCAGACAGTAAAAGACAGGTAAACAATGAGCGAAGTATATTATTCTTCTATTTTCAGCGAGCTGACCAAGCAGGTGCAAGCTCGCATCGACGCAGCATCTGAACTGCGCAAGCGCTTGTTCGACCAAAATGTCTACGAGCGTTTTTTGGAGTGGGATACTCCCACGGTAGGGTTCAATTTCGAAGAGATCATCGGATCGTATAATCTGAGCGTAGCTGCCGCCACCTTGGATTCGAAAGGCAAGGAACCCATTATGGGAACTGAAGGCCTGGCTACAATAGCCAAGAAAGTCCTCATTCACCAAATGACCCTACCGATGCCCATTGAAGACTATCGGAAGGTACTTCAGCTGCTGGATTCACGCATGATCTCAGATCAGGCAAAGAAACAGCAGCTCGTAAACCTCATGTGGGGCGGCGTTGAACGGGTCGTGGAATCCGTACAGGCCAAAATAGACATCATCTTCCTGGGTGCCCTCTCGAACAAAGGGGTATTTTCATTCACTCAGGAAAACAACCCCGAAGGAGGTGTGCGAGGCAATATCGACTATGGCATGCCGCAAGAAAACATCGCCACAGCAGATACACAGTGGACGGAGGGCAACATCGACACGGTCGATGTATTCGAGGATATCCAAGGCGTTGTCGATGCAGCTCAGGAGAAGGTGACCTTCGACCGCATCCTTCTGGATCAAAAGCGGCTTTCGTACATCCTGCGCAGCAAGAAGATGAAGCAGGTTATTTTCGGCACGGACAAATCATCGTCGCCACTTCTGCTGGCCAACCTAAACGAGTTTATGCGATCGAACGGGTTGCCCGTATTCGAGGTGATCCGACGGATGACGCGCATTCAGGACAATGGCAAGATCCGCGAATACAAACCGTGGAATGACAAGAGCCTCGTATTCGTGCCGGAGGGTCGTCTCGGCGTCATCAAAAACGCTTACGCGGATAACGAACTTCGCCCCGAGCCGGGAGTTGCCTACTCCAACTACGGACGCATCCGCATCTCGCAGTGGGGCAAAGGCGAGACGGACAACTCGAACGGCGTGGAGTTTACGAAAGCACAATCTATTTCGCTGCCCGTCATTACCGAGATCAACGGTATTTACTCGCTGAGTGTAGAATCGTAGAAGTGCATGACGGTAGCAGAATGCATACATCAGGAGTTCAGCATGGTCGGAACCATCTCCGACTATGGTGTTCGCCGCTTCGCCAGGGAATGGGGATACGATCCCAACTCCCTGGCGGGTAGCGACCATCAGCAACAACTAATCGCCAAGCGCGTATCTGAGTTCATCGACAGCCTGATAATGCACCCTCTGTCGGTAAGCGAAAACGGGCATTCGGCGTCCTGGTCTGAAAGCGCCATGAAGCAACGGGCACAACTGATGCTTCGGCAATATGGCATCACGCCCGGCGAAGAATTGAGCAGCTCTATTGGCCTGTCCTCGATAAAGGATGCTTCGAACTTGTGGTAATATGTATTTCGCGCCCCACATACTCTATTTGAGGATCGATCCTCCCAAACAATACGACGAACTGGGACGTCCGATAGCTATGTCCGAAAATGATGCATGGCAGGAAATAGGTGATTGTCGTTGCGACGACGACACAACCGTCCGCCTTGTATCAGAGAACGGGGAGGTGCGCCAATCGAAATACCACATCGTCTACGAAGGGAGAGGAGTACCCAAAGGAGGTTACGTGAAATGCATTGACAAGGCGACCGGCACAGTACGGGGCGAAGGCTCTGTGGCAATAGCCAAGGTAAACAACTATTTCAACGCTTCAGACCTTTGGATATGATTACAACGGGAGACGCGCGCAACATACTGTTCTCGGCGTGTAAGGGGGTTGGGATAAAGGACATGCACACTTCATGGGCTATCCCCGAGGGGAAAGTCAATAGAGAGCGTATCGTCGTCATCACACCACCCGAGCAGACGTCGGACACGTATTGGGAAAATTGCTTTGTTGCTGTAAACCTGTGCGTCCCCGACATCAAGGGAGAAGCGAACCTAAAACGGCTGGACGAACTCGAACGGGCAGCCAAGGCGAGATTCAAAGAATGGACATACGGTACTTATGACGGATCCGCATACAGGTACAGGTATGAGAATATCGGCCGCGAAGAAGATGTGAACCTCGGATGCCACTATATCTACATCAGAGTACTATTCAGAGTATTAAACATTAAAAACAACTAAAACAATGGCAAAAGTAATAGCAGTAGGAATCAAGAAGCTGTATTATGCAGACCCCGCGAAGGTCACAGGAGATCTTACGGGTACCCTTCTGGCAACCATCATTAAAGATGTCAGCACGAAACAGGTGGAGAACATCCACCAAGACACATGGAGCATCGAAGAGGAGGAGCCGTCTACGACGGAGTACAGGAATCAACTCACCAATGGCGTATATCGCCAAGACACCGAAATGGGTAACATTCAGATGTCGTTTACCATCGGGCAATACGACTATGAAACCAAGGCGGCTTTCATGGGCGGCACGGGGTCGGAGACGTCATGGAAACGTGCGAGAGGCGTCACGCGCATTGAAAAATGCATGATCGCCCTGACGGAAGACAACCAGTATTGCGTCTTTCCGAAGGCCTCGGTTATCGCCCGTAACACCAATAATGAGGGAGCCGTAGGTATCGGTGTAGCAGCTGCTGCCCTGGAACCAGACAACACGGCGGTCTCGTCGGAATATTGGTTCGATTCTTCGGAGGTGGACGTCGAATAAGAACCTCCAAGCCATCAGCAGTCCAGGGGTGGGAGGCGTGTGCCCCTCACCCCTATTTCTTAAAATCAATCTTATGAAATTGGAGTTTATCAGTATCCGCATCGCATCGAAGGGATACACTGTATACAAGATGTCCCCCATGACGGCAACGCGCATCATGACGGCGCGGGATGTCAACAAAGATCCGGACGAGAGTAAGGCATGTATATCGGCGATGGCGCATAGTATAGCCTTGGCGGTTGTCGGCAGCCGCAACATATTCGCGGGTGTCAGGGTGTGGTTTTTACGCCGCAGATTCATGAAGCGGGGCACATTCAACGAGTTGTTCGACTGTTACCAGAAAATACTGCTGATGATACCCCTTGAGGATATTGCCTCGGTTGCAGCCGTAATGGAGGGATTGTCCGCAACAATATCCAAAGACCATGAGTAAATCGGCGGATATTGTCGCCAGGTCATTGCTGAATACGCATCATGTGTCGGTAAAGCTCGGGGTGCTGAAATTCCGGGTATACCAGCCGTTCGTGAAGGATTTGGCAAGGGCATTCGCCGGAGGGAAAATAGACGTTTCGATCTCCGGAAGGCAAAAATATTCCATGGAAACAATATCCAAGCTGCTTTTTCGGCGCTCATGGTGCCAAAAACTATTCCTGTGGTACGCCAAGCGGTATGCCACCTGTGAAGAGATTTCCGCCGCGACCATGAAAATAGCCGACATCGTATCGGGCAAAGACTTGTTCGATTCGGTGAAGATCGACAAAACACGCCGGAAAACAGTATCTGAAACCGTCGGGAATAATACGATAACGGGCATTATCGCAACGATGATGGATCAATTGAACATCTCCTACAACGAAGCCTTCCAGGGCATAAACTACCCTACCATGCTCCTCATGATGACCGACAAGGTGCGCACACTCGTAGGGGACGAGGAAAAAATAGTGCAGGGATCGGGCGCCGATATGGCCCGAAGAAGAAGCAATAAGAAAAGAGGCAATAAAGAGCAGCAATGAGCGCATTATCATTCAAAATAAACGCGGAAACCGATAAACTCAAGAGTTTTATTACCATGCTTGAGCGGTTGCGGCATGTTCTGGCCGAAATCCCGGACAGCACAAAGGAATTCGACGTCATAAACCGCAAAATTGGCGAGATGGAGGCGCGTGTCGAGCAGACAATGCGCAAAATCGCCCAGATGGAGCAGCAGGCAATGGATGCGGCGTCCAAGGCTGCCGCATCGGCCACGACCGGAACTGCTGGCGGCAACTCTACGGCAGGAACAGCGGCTACCCGGGCCGAAACTGCGGCACATCATGACCTGCTTAGTGAGCTAAAAGCCGCTAACGACGAAAAAACAAAAGCAATGGCCCAAATTAGGCTATATTCGAATGAGATCGCACGATTAAAAGCGGATGTCGCCGCGCTCAATAAGGAAGAGCAGCAGAACGGGCAATTGTCTGCAAAGAAAAGGGCGCAAGTATTGGACGCTGCCGTATCTATCGAGGAATACAAGCAGGAAATATCCCAATTGAAGCGGGAGCTCGCCAACCAAATCAAATTGGAGAAGGCCGCCGTCGGCTCGATCAACGAAATGTCCCAGGCGCTTACCCGTATGCGTGCGGTGTATAAAAATATGAGCGACGCGGAACGTGAGGGGGCGCAAGGGCAAACGATGCTTAAAAACATCGAATCGCTCGACACGAAGATCAAAGAACTGGATGCGTCGATGGGCGTCCATACTCGCAATGTCGGCAATTATGCCTCGGGATTCAATATGCTGGGATTCCAAATTCAGCAAGTTGCCCGCGAGTTGCCGTCGCTGGCATATGGCCCGCAAATATTCTTTTCCGCCATATCCAACAACCTGCCGATGCTGGCCGATGAAATAGCACGGGCGAAGAAATCGGTTGATGAATTGAAGAAAGCCGGGCAAACCTTCACGCCCGTATGGAAACAGATTGCATCGTCGATCTTCTCCTGGCAAACCCTGCTTGTGGCCGGCGTAACCGTGCTTACCCTTTACGGCAAGGAGATAACCAACTGGGTAGCGTCGCTGTTCAAAGGTAAAACGACGATAGACGCCTCTGCCGCTGCACTCGAACGCTTTAATTCCGCTATGGCTCAAGGTTCGGTGTCGGCTCAATCCGAATTAACCAAATTGAACCTGCTGTATAGGGCTGCGACAGACCTTTCCAAGCCCTATGAAGAAAGAGCCGAAGCGGTCAAAAAACTGCAAGACATATACCCCGCTTACTTCGGCAATATGGCTGCGGAACAGGTTATGGTCGGGAATGCTGTCGGTGCTTATGAAAACCTGCGCGACGCAATTATCGAGGTCGCAGAGGCGAAAGCCGCCCAAGAACTTATTACAGAGGACGCAAAGAGTTTAAAACTTATTGAAAAAACAGGGGATGCCTATACCAACTATTCTCTTGCTTTAAAAGAATACAGAGTAGCATATGCTGCAGCACAAGAAGCCAGCAAAGGGAAGGGCCCAATAACATTTTCTCTCACCTCTGAATCTGCAAGTTTTGAAAGGGCGAAAGCAAATTTAAGGAGGTTTAGGGATGATTTTATTAACGAATTATCAAATCTCAGTAAAGATGGTGATGACCTTTGGAAGCGTATAAACGAAGGCTATGAAGGTGATGTCGATGCATTTATTGCAGCGATAAATGCCGGCATCGAAAAATTGACCCCCGCAGCAGAAAAGCTGTACACCGCCTTAACGCCGGATGAACTTAATGCAAAGGCGGAAAAAGCCCGCCAAGAGGCCGAAAACGCAGCAAAAAAAGCCGCATCCGATCAAGAGCGCAATCTAAAGGAGCTCACCAAGCAATTGCAAAAGCTCCGGGATGATGCATTGCAGGCCGAAGTAGATTCTATGAAGGAGGGCACGGCCAAGAAACTCGCGCAAATAGACCTTGACTACCAGAAACGCGCCCGTGCCATACAGGAGGCAGAGGAGCGCATCAGGGAGTTGCAAGGTGGGGAATTGACCAAGGGGCAGCAAGCCCAAATAAAAGCCTTGAACGATGCCAATAATGCCCAGCGTACTGAAGAACGGGCAAGCGTTTCTTCTATTTCGATAAGCCCCGAAGGGTTGGCATCTACAATCAATAAGAATATACAATCTTGGGACGAGTATTTGAAAGCGTATGGAACCTTCCGGGAAAAACTACAAGCTACAAAAGACATTTACGACCGTAAGATCGAAAATGCTGGCAGCATTGGAGAGCGGAAGGCACTTGAAGCCGAGCGAGATGCAGCAGTAGCAGAAATTGAAGTACAAGCCGGGCAATGGGTGCGAGAATTGACAGGCAAGACCATGGATGAATTATCCGCCCTGAAAGCAGAGCTGGAGGCATCGCTACAAGCACTGGAATCCGAATATAATGCCCTCGATTCATCAGATAGTGCCCAAGGACAGAAATTGCGCGGTGAGATCAATCAGACGCAAGCAAAAATTAATGCAGTAGATAAAGCTGCTTCGAGTACAAAATTAGCCCCCAAAGATAATGCGATCAAGAAATGGCAGCGATTAGAGAGGACACTCGGTGATATTGCAGATGGATTCGAGGGTATTGGTGATGCCGTTGGGGGCACTACTGGCGAAGTCATTAGTGCGGCGGGCGAAATTGCAACTAATGCAGCCAGTATGATTAGCAGCATTGTCACTCTTACTGAATCGTCGGCGGCAGCTATTACAACGACATCAACAACCGCCGCCAGTGCGATCAAAGCTGTTGAGCGAGCATCCGTTATTCTTGCTATTATTCAAGCGGTATTGACAATAGCAACTAAAATAGCCAGCCTATTTAATAATGATGATGAAAAACAAGCGGAAATAGACCGACTGCAAGGTAGAATTGAGCAACTGCAATGGGAATTGGATAATGCCAATGCAATTCGGCTCCAAGAAAATTCTTTTAATGCTATTCAGAAGGTAAAAGACGCTTATAATGATGCGACGAAAGCGATATTGAGCGCATACGGAAAACTAAGCCCCTTCGGGGAAGCCATCGTTAAGCGAATCAATGCGGCTAAAATAGAAGAAAAGGCAATCAAAAGTATAGCAGATGCCTATTCAAACCTTAAATATACAGACAGCAATCTTCTGGGGGGAAATAAGTTTAGTGATACCCGAGATAAACTTAACAATCTTGCAGAACAGCAGTTGTTGCTTCAAAAGCAGATTAATGCAGAGAACGACAAGAAAAAAACGGACAAATCAAAGATAAAAGAATGGGAACGTCAAATTCAAGAACTTGGAGAAGAAGCTGCTGAAGTAATAAATGAGGTTGTAGAAACTATTATCGGCGGCACGGCAGAAGATATTGCAAAAGAGCTTGGCGATGCCTTCATAGAAGCGTTTTTAGAAGGTGAGGACGCCGCTAAGGCCTGGGGTGAAAAGGTAGACGAAATTGTTGCTGACATCATGAAACAAATGTTAGTCAGCAAATTTGTTGAAGAACGTATCGGAGATATTTTTGACCAGTATAAATCCAAATGGTTCAAGGATGGAGTTTTTGTCGGGATTGACGGTGTGATTGATTCCATGGGAAACTTTGCCGACGATCTCAACAAAGTTGGAGAGGAATTTCAAGCTATTTGGGACAGCCTTCCCGCTGAAACAAAAGAATTACTTGGGAATGCTGGCGCAGCTCGTCAGGAAGCCACGGAAAGAGGCTTTCAAACAATGTCGCAAGATACGGGTGATGAATTAAACGGTCGTTTCACCGACATTCAAGGCAAAATAACCGACATCCGCGGCTATGTAATGGCGCAGACGCAATCAATAATTGGTCTTTTGACATCTATGGCCAATATTGAAACAGCCATGTACGCAAGCGTACAGGTAAATAATGAGCTGCTCCGATATGCTGTGATGACCTACATGGAAATTGTGGAAATAAACGGCAATACAGCAGCCATGAGAGTTGCCTTACAAGGCATCCAAGAAGATATTGCGGCGATTAAACGTAACACGAGTGAATTGTAACCATGAAGATTGAAAAAGACATATCAGACCTAAGCAAGTTCATCGACGGCATTCAAGGTGAGGTCGTGGATTTCATGGATGAGAAGGCGCGAGAGGCCGTAAAACTCCAACAGGTCGAAGCCAATTATCGGAACCATACATGGAATCTTCGCAGTTCCCTCGGATATGTTGTAACCTACGACGGCAAGGAGAAGCGGCGGTACATAAGCGGAATGAATTACGGTGATGAAGCTGCTGAGGCGATCAAAAAGTGGCTCGATGAAGTCAACAAGTCGGGAACCAGCATTGTATTTGCCGATGGCATGTTTTACGCTTCTTTCGTCAGCTCAAAAGGCTACGATGTCCTGGACACCGCACAATCTTATTTAGTCAAAGCATTAAACGGAAGAGAATGAAAAGGGATTTACTCATAAACGGCTACGATGCCTATGCAATGGGTATCGCAATGGGATCGGGTTTCATTGCAAGTCTAAGAGCACCGGCAAGCCTCAAAGATTTTGTAGAGAATGACGACCCAAAAAAGGACGGCAAGCAGGTAATTTACCCCGAAGAACCGAAAGTTGCCGCCCGCGATCTGACGCTGACATTCGTGATCTTCGGCGATACGCTCACAGAGCACACGTTGAACTACAACAGTTTTATAGAACTACTAAAAAGAGGCAAAATGGACATCAGCGTACCTTTAATATCTGCGGATATTTACCACTTGACTTACATAGGTAATTCCGGCAGCTACATGATGTCCGCAGACCTTACCACCTCACAACTGACAGTAAAATTCAATGAACCCAACCCAGCAAACAGGGTCGCAAAAACAGAAAATATATGACAACCCAACACAATAAGAGTGTAGATGCCATACGGGCGATGGCACTACAAACGGGCGCTTGTAAAAAGATAAACCGCGTCCAAGACTTCCCCGAGCTAATCAAACTGATGTTTACCCCACAAGGGATCGAGTTCTGCCAGGATCACAACTTCCCCGCAGTCGAAGTGTTCAGGGAAAACCGAAGCAATCTTCAAGGATTGGAAGTATATGTCGACGCTGGCGACATCACGCTAAAGGGCAAAGAATATGTATGCCTGGTCGGTGATACGAAGGCCACTATCGAGGCTTCCGGGGCTAAATTCACACATACAATCATATTGATGCACGGCGCACGAGCCCAGATCAATGCAAAAGACTATGCCGTGCTGAATATCGTAAATATCAGCGGGGAGTATTCGGTAAATAAGGATGGAACTGTCGTTGTATTGTAAAATTTAAGGGGTTGCTAACAATATTGCAAGCATCCCCTTAAATATTTTACCAACTCTTTTCTACATCACTTTGACTGGCTGCATACTTAATTAAATACGAAGTTCTTCCTTGAGTAACTCGGACATAATATTTGTTTGGTCGAACATACCAGATATCCCCACCCGTACTTAAAAGTTTGCATCGGTCCATTAATGAACTGTTTATTTCTATCATTTTATTCGTATAAGTACCAATCTCTTCTGTTACCGCCAATATGCGTTTTAGAGTACGTGAGTATGCGTAGGTAATATAATAAATCCCATTCCCTGGTTGATACTTAATTAATGAAACATCGCTATCTATATTAGATGTATCCATACTAATTGGCTCTTCTTTGTGATAGCTGGAAATATCATTTATATTTGTAGCTTGTTCAAAATTCAGATACGGATCTATTACATAATTATTTACAGACTCAACATTTACAGTACAAGATGTGGATGCTCCCTTATAATTAATTGTTAATTGAGTCGTTCCAACATGAAGCGCAGATACCCTGCGTCCATAGCTTTGTACTACGAAGTCGTCTTCGGATTTAATATCGCAATCCGAAATATCAATATCAGTATTCACCAATTCTAATTGCACCTCTTCATTAACAATTAGATTATAATTTGTTTCTTTTAGTTCTAATTTAGGGGTAGAATCGTCGCCTTTGCTGCAACTAAAAAGCGACATTGCAGCAACAAATACAAATAGAATAGGTATTCTTTTCATATCAATAAAAATATTATTGGGTTAGTAACCCAAATTTACAATTTCACATTGGAATATCCAAAAAAAGCGAGGAGTGATTTTAGCCATCTCTTGTCTTTTACATATCATCAGTCAAAGATTAATAGAAGGCTTATCATAATATGAAAAATCCTCTACACTTCCTGTTGATAGTTCTATATAATTATTAATCATAAAGTCATGAAGATCGCGCACAGAACCATACAGTATCACCTTATCATTACATAGGCTCTTGCATACCGAAGTCCCGTACGACATTGCCTTGATTATTATATCTTTATATTCTGGCGCTTTCAATATTGACTCTTGAGCATGTCTATATCCATGAACTGCACCCATTATACAGAGACGATACAAGGCGTGGTCTTCCATAAATTTATAATTATCAAGTCTTTGAGTGTTTGTATAATTATAGAGCAACTCTTTATTTGCAGGATACCACCCATATCTGGCAGCTTCATCTAATGCACGTATTGCGTTATCACTCTCATCATCATTGAATTGCTTTTCGGATAACATCATCAAGCCAACACAATAATTTTTCAAATTCTTTGCATTAATTAAGCATTCTTTATCCGGAACAGACAAAAATGGGGAACAAAATTCTTCTACTTGATAATATATTTTATCTAGTTCATTACTAATTTCATCTTTATTGTCAATGGGTTGTAAGATTTTTTTAGCTCTATTTATTTGAGTATACATATCAGTCGTATATTCTATTATTTCTGCATGAGATTGTAAGAATACCACTACAAGTTGGTACCCTTCATACTGCCTTTTAATAGCCCTCAATATACATTCATTATACCTTTTTTCCGCAGACGACAAAAATTCAGATAAACATATACCATGATTTAACAAGCTATTATTATCATCTTTTACATCAATAGATGATAGAATATTTTTAATCTCATCGAATTCGTAATATACAGTTTCCGCAAAAAAAGCATAATCCATTACAATAAAAGAATGCATCACTTTTTGTGCAATATGATGTGTCATATTTAAATAAGAATCGACCGGATATGCAGATGCATTCATTATATAATGCGCATCCTCGTCGCCTTCTTGCTCCTCATCTAGATACAACTCTCCCTCGTCATAATTTTCAATTTCATTTTCACACGGACGAGTGTTTTTTTTCTTAATCTTAAAAAGAATAATAACAATTATTATAATTAGGATAATGACTAAGAGAAGCATTGTATTTTCGCATTTTAATAGGTATTCCAAATTTACAATTCTCTATTGAAATATCCAAGAAAAAAGGCGAGGAATGGTAAAAACCACTCGTCGCCTTTGTGTTTATAGGCTTGTAGTACCTTTATTCTCCCTCTTTTATACATTCGACGGCTACCCCAATTTGTCGCATACTATTAGCGCATTTATTCGCGGTATCCGTAAATTCTTTTAATGCCTTTATTGTATTAAATACATATATCTGGCCTTTATCGCGAACGAAGGCAACAAAGTCTTCTTTCTCCGCAAATAGTTCAACAACATCTACCCCGAGAGCGTCGGCAACTTTTTCAAGCGTACCGATTGTCGTATTTCCTGCAATAGCCTTTGCAAGCCCAACGGCCGTTATTCCAATTTTTTCTGCTAATTCTTTTTGAGTTATGCCTTTATCTCGGCAAATCTCTTTGATCCTAAATTTTGCCATAAACAATAAGTTTAATTTCCACACCAGTTGCAAAGATAGAATAATTTGCCATAAAATTATATAAACCAGATAAAAAATAATAATAAGTGTAATTTTCATACTTAAACATTTGGCAAATATTATAATTATTGTTATGTTTGCATTGAGAATAAAAAACAATAACTATAATAAATCATGAAAGCAACCTACAACAAAACGAAGATCATGCGCAATGCTTGGTATCTGAAAAAGGTGCAGCCGTCTATGTCGTTCTCAGCCAGCCTCAAGAAGGCTTGGCGCAACGAGAAGTTGGCGATGATGACAAGGCGTGTCGAGAACCGACCGATGGAGCAGCCGAAGGCCGCCGAATACCGCCCGCAGCTACTGGCAGTTCCTGCGGACTACTACGGAAACAGCAGAACGTACTACGGCGACTAACTCAAATAAAATACGACCATGAACGACATAATTGAATCAGCGGATCGTCTTGCAACCTTACTCGCAGAGCAAAACGCTTGTATAGAACGCATATTGGCAATACTGGACAAATAATCACAATTTAAATATCAATGCCTATGAAAACACCATCACTTCCGGGGACACCCGACTATCAACAACTCTACAACGAGGCCATGCAGTACAAGAAGGCTTATTTTGACCTTCTCGACCGTTACTGCGATATGGTTGACAAACACATCGCGGAAACTGACCGTGAGATCGCAGCATTTACTTCCACCTCACTCAAACGCCCTGTCGACCCCTTCATCCTTATGAAAATGGGCGGCAACTCTGATGTCGCACAATGTAAATAGCCGAGCCATGAAGAAAAAGAATTCAGAACCCGACTACAAAGCATTGTATGCACATGCTATGTTGCGGCTTAACGATTCCATGCGTGAAACGCTCCAACTGCGAAAGTACATCCACGCTCTTGAAACGGATGCGCTGAATGCTTATTTAAACAAGTCCAAGTATTTCCAATCGGCAACAACCAAATACTGTTAGTCATGAACAATCTGCAAATATTCAATAACGAGAGGTTCGGGCGCGTACGTATTATTATGTCCGACGAAAATAAGCCTATGTTTCTTGCGAATGATGTAGCGAGATCATTAGGATATATAGAATATCAAAAGGCAATACGCACCCATTGCAAAGGGGTGTCCGAAATGGACACCCCTACCGATGGCGGCATTCAAAGGGTGAAATACATCCCCGAATCCGACGTTTACCGTCTTGTCATGCGGTCGAAGCTCCCGCAGGCCGAACAGTTCCAGGACTGGGTATGCGATGAAGTTCTCCCCGCGATCCGCAAGACTGGCGGATATATGTCAGCCAAAGAGACGGATACGCCCGAAATGATAATGGCACGTGCCGTGCTGGTAGCCAATGACACTATAGCCCGCCAGAAGCAACAGTTGGAGCAGGCACACAAGCAGGTCGCAGCGCTCGCCCCGAAAGCCGAACTAATGGATAAAGTACTGGACACAGACCAGAAGATCGACGTCGGGCAGGCGGCAAAGATTTTGAACCTTCCCTTCGGCCGCAACACGCTCTTTCAACGGCTCCGTGAACGCGGCATATTCTTCTGCAATCGCAATGAGCCTAAGCAAGAGTATATTAACCGTGGTTATTTCGAGTTAAAGGAGAAGTTAATAGATCGCAACAACCACGAATCGTTCACGGTTATAAAAGTCCTCGTGACGCAGAAAGGGTTGGATTTCCTCGCAAGACAATTCGAAGTAGTCCAAACGCCAAAGAAGATGGCACCGATAAAGTAACCCCCGTATACCACTATTTCCACACCACGTTGGGGGCGCCTCGCAGAAATGCGGGGCGTTTTTATTCCCTTCCTTCCAACCTCACTACAAAGTGTAGTTAACTACATCCTAACGGTGTAGTGTAGGAGGGTAAAAAAGTCAGAGAAAAATTTGCATTTTGCTAATACGTGCATTATATTTGCAGCACGAATAAGATATAGACGTACGGGTCTATCCGTATAATGTGTAAATGAAAACAACTGTATAGAGCCCTAAATAGTTATTTTAGGGCTCAATTTTTTTAGCTACTAACTACACTAAATTTATGGCTGCAAATAAATTTTTCCAGCAAGAGCTTTTTAAATTCTCCATTTTCCCAAAATATCAAAGTTGCATTGATGATTTGGCTACAAATCTTGCCGACCCAGAGGAGTGGGACTTTTCAGATGACAAGAGAAAAAGTCACTCTATACTGAAAAATTATTTAGAACACATCTTCCGAAAATTGAGAGCAGAAAACAAAATCTGCTTTACAGCCAATAACGAGTATTGCTGCTTCAATACTGGGCTTGTCACTAAAAACCTGGAAGAAATATTTGCCTTCTTCTTCAAAAATAAAAATCAAGGTGAAGGAGTTCCGCCCTATGTTTTTAAATGTTTTTGCAAAAAAAGCGATGGTGCATTATTGCGAACATTTAAATCATCTTTGCCCAAGATAGCAGATTTTTTTCAAAAACCCGAAGACTTACTTTTTAATCCCAACTGCGAACTTATTCCCGATATAGATCATATCATCCAAGATAACCTAAGTCGTTTCCCAGCTGCTATGCAAGGGAGTGGTGATGCTGAAATTCGTCGCCGGTTGGAAGGGGCTATTGATGAAGCTCGTAAAAAAGTGAGAACGAACTATAAAACTGCGGTGCCCCAATTCTATGGCAATAGGATTCAACTATTGTTGCCACTATGTTTAACTCCCAACTCCCCCAATCCTGATTTAGCATTGGTTGTACATAAAATTGAAAATAACACATATACCGCACGCACATGTCTGACGCTTAAAATGGCTTATAATAATGCCCGATTAATTGTTAAGCCTCAGAGCACATGGTTAAAACCGTAAAATCATACGTAATTTAATACTGCCATTGTATTATGACTAAAGTAGGGAGAAATCCCTGCTTTTTTATTGATATTTTTACAGCTCCCCATTGTTATTAAAATGCACAGTCACACATTTGCACAGAGGCTTGAGGAATCGCCGAGCCCTTGATGCAAATGATTATTTACTCTCCGACAGGAACAGAAATATTGGACGCGCCAGTCACCAAAGAGGCTATCATCAAATATGTCCTCATGGGAGACTACTATATCGAGCTGCCCTTTAATCTCCTTGAACCAACGACATTTGCTCGTGGTTCCTACATCACATATAAAGGCCGCAAGTTCGAGATTATGTCCACGGTGCGCCCGGAGTTCGACAACAAGACCGGCGGCTATAAATACACTCTCAAATTCGAGGCTCAGCAAAACCACATGAAGCGTTTCGTATGCTTCTGGCTGGGTGGGGACAATCCCGAAGCCGTATTTCACAACACCACAGACCTCGAATCTTTCGCGGCGTTGATCGTCGCCAACATGAACAAGCAGCTCGGAGGCGAAAACTGGCAGGTAGGCACGATCACCGTTGACAATCCTAAAGCTACGAAGCTTGTATCGTTCAATGGCGATAAGTGCTGGGACATCCTCAATACGATTGCCGAAACCTTTGAGACGGAATGGTGGACAGAGGAAAACGGCGACCTCGTATCGTTATGCTTTGGCAAACTGGACTTCGGATCCCCCGAAGAGTTCAGACAGGGGAATGTAGTGAAAAACATTCCCGCAAAGAAAGGGGATGATTCGAGCTACGGCACCCGGTTCTACGTCTTTGGCTCTACTCGCAATCTTACAAGCGACTATGGGCAAGCTCCGCAAGGAGGTGAAACGAATCATGTATCTGAAATTCGGCTTCGCCTGCCGGACGGACAGCGGTATATCGACGCAATACCTGGTCTTTCGGGAAGCGACATTGTGGAGCAGGTCGTGTTCTTCGATGACATATACCCCAAGAATACGGAGACTGTCACCAGCATTGAGACCGTAGACCGGGAGATCATCGAAGGGCAAACGGATAAGGCGTATGTCATGTACTGCAAAGACACGCCGTTCCGGCCTTCGGACATGATTAAAGGCGAAACCCTAGGTGCTACCTTCACGAGCGGCAGTCTTATGGGGCGGGATTTTGAGCTAAGTATAAACTACAAACCAGAGACGTGGAAACCGGAGGATGGATTTGATAAGAAGTTCGAGATCATCGCGCAAGTAGAATCATCCGGTGAAAGCCAACTTATCATCCCCAACGAAAGCCTGCATCCCGAGCCTGGAGATACGTTTGTCATAACAGGCGTAAAACTACCTAAAGAAAGGATCGAGGAGGCTGAAAAGGAGCTCTTGAAGGCCGGGGAATCATATGCCGCGAAACACAGCAGCGACACGGACGTATACGACTGCGAAACTAATCCCGTATACTGCCAAGAAAACAAGAAGAATTACGATGCCGGGCAAGCGGTTCGCCTTGTGGATCCACGCTTCGGAGAAAGCGGCCGATTATCACGCATCCAGGGATACGAAAAAAAACTATATAACGAATATATCGCCACATATACGGTAGGCGACAATACGGCATATTCTCGTATCGGCAACATAGAATCGGAGGTGAAGGCAAACCTGTACGCACAGCGCATAGGCGTTACCGAATCGGGAGCCTCAATCTACCTTATCACCCGCTACGATTCCACTGCCGCCGCAGACTACAATGCCTATTCCGCCAAGCGTGCACTATGGGAATTCGCCAACAAACAGTTCCCGGACACATTCAAAGGTAAAATGACCTTTGACGACGGTGCCCAGTTCGGGGGGTTCGCATCCGGCATGACTGGCTTTGGCGGCATAATCGACAAGAAAGGGAACGCAGAGATGCAGAGCCTGAAACTTCGGGGATTCCTGGAGGTTCCGGAACTCCGCTACAACCGTGTCGAAATATCCATGGGCGATACGTGGTATGCTCCAAGTGCCGGGATCATCGAAAGCGTCGACACCACGACCCAAACCATCACCCTCAAGCTCGAAGAAGGCGAAATCGGAAGTCCTCGGGTCGGGGATATATGCATGGGCATCTTCCACAATTTGAACACTTCGGAGAATGCAACCGCGGATTATGACGACGGACGTGGCAACAGGCGCTTTGCCGGGTTCGCCACCTGCTATTTCCGCATCACCGAGGAGCTGGACACTACAACTTACAAGACCTTCAAGTATCAACTACGCCCGGTATCGGGAGCTTACCCCACCCAATATCATCCGGCGGCGTCGATGACCTTCGTGGGCTATGGCTCCTTCTCAAATGAGGATCGGCAGACCTCCCGCTACGAAACCCGGACATACCAGCGTTATTTAACGGGAGTTTCCGATTGGGAGTTCACTGCGTCCAATATCGCCGCGCAATATGGCGACCTGTCAAACCTGTCCGTATTCGGGATAAACATGACGGGATATTCGGCATACCTGAACAACATCTACATGTCGGGCGTCATTCATCAGTTCACGCCCGGCGGCGAAGAGGTGCCCACGATCATAGATCGCGGAGTGTGGAGCGCCACGGAAACATACAACCGCAACGACGACGTATATTGGAACAACGGACATTGGCGCTGTCTGGTCGACGGCACCAAGACCGAGCCCGGCAAGGATGCCGAGGAGTGGGTATACTTAGGCGGATACGGGGTGCTCGAAACGGTCAGCATATTCAAAAAATCGGAGAGCGAACCGGCGAAACCTACGGAGCTTAAAATACCGCCCGAAGGTTGGACTACGGAGACGCTCCCGATGTCGGATCAACGTCCTACATGGATGTGTACCGGCACCGTTGTCGACGGAGAGGTTAAATCATGGTCTGCTCCTCAGCGCGTATCGGGCGAACCGGGATCCGACGGGAAGGACGGCAAGGATTACGAGTGGATTTTCGCGCGTACATCGCAATACAAAGCCCCTGCACAGCCACCCACCGCGCAGCAGGACGATTACATTCCCTCGTCCTCCGAAACCTCGGACGGGCAGGTGTGGACGGACGATGCCGTCGGGCCCGATAGCGACACCCCTTACGAGTGGGCCAGCAAGCGCGTGAAGGTAAATGGCATGTGGGGCAAATTCACCGACCCTGCGCTTTGGGCAAAATTTTCGTTCGACGGAGCGCCGGGTGTCGACGGAACCGATGTAGAATGGATATTCAAACGCACAAGTTCCAACACGGCCCCGAATACGCCGTCTGGCAGCGACGAAGACGGATATGTACCGAGCGGTTGGACGAACAACCCCACGGGCCCGAATTCCGAGCGCCCCTACGAATGGACTTGCGTACGCTATAAGACAGGCGGACACTGGAGCGGATATTCAGCAGCGTCCTTATGGGCGAAGTGGTCATTCGACGGCGCGGATGGTGTGGATGGTGAAGGTGTAGAATACATATTCACGCGTACGGAAACCGAGGATCCGGGCACCGTTCCGGATGTTCCCGATGTTGCGGAATACGATAATCCCCCGGCTCCATGGACGGATGACCCTACGGGAGTAGACGCCACATATCGCTACGAATGGGTGTCGAAGCGCAACAAGGTGGAAGGTGTTTGGGGCGCATTTTCCTCGCCCTCGATTTGGGCGCGGTATTCTTACGACGGGCAACCGGGGAACTGGACATCCTATGTATTTAAAAATAGCGATACGGAGCCAGCAAAGCCTACTTCCTACGACCCCATTCCGTCCGGATGGAGTGACGCGCCCACTGGTGTCGGTATATGGTGGATGTCCAAGGCTACGATAGACGCATCGACCGGAAAGGCCGGGGCGTGGTCGACGCCTATCCGCGTAACGGGCGAGGATGGGGAGCCGGGGCCGCATACTGACTTCAAATACGCCAAGAATAACAGCACCACCACGGCGCCGGCGCTGGTCAAAACGGATCGCACCCCCGCAGGTTGGAGCGACACCCCGCCGTCGCTCTCTTCGGGTGAATATCTGTGGATGACCCAGGCAGAAATAGACGCCGACGACAATCTGTTGCACCCGACGGTAGGCTGGGCAACTCCGGTACGCATATCGGGAGAGCAGGGCCCTAAAGGTGATGACGGCGCCCCCGGCGAAGACGGTGCCCCCGGCAAGGATGGCTTGCAGGGCTGCATAACCCGCCTCACGGAATGGGCATCGGGAGTGGAATACCGCAATGACCTCGACCTCGTTTCCAATGGCCCCAGATACATAGACGTAGTTACGATCTATGCGAACAATAAGCAGCTGAAATTCCAGTGCGGCCAAACGCACACTTCGTCGAACTCCAACAAACCGACGGCGGGATCCGCATCGGCATATTGGCAACAACTCAACGACATGGTGCCGATATATACGCCCCTGTTGTTCGCAGAGAATGCCGTCATCAACTTCCTGCAAGGTATGGAGTTCGTGGTGCACAACTCCAAGACAGACATTTCCGTGAATACTATCATCGCAGGGCTCGTGGGTGGCGATATTCCCCTGTTCGTCGGGAGCAACACGCCGTCGAATGCGCCGTTCAGGGTTGCTAAGGACGGGGCATTCGTGGCCACCAAAGCCGATATTACAGGGACTATCAACGCATCGAGCGGAACAATAGGCGGATTTAAAATTGACGAATCATCATTAACAGCCACAGACAGCTTCGGTGAGATGCTTCTATCTTCCAATCTGATTAGGTTTACCAACGATAATACCAAGCTTTATCTTGGAGGCAACACCTGGCCGGGATCAACGGGTGGTGCCCTATATGGGCCTATAAGAGCAGAAGTAAGCCGCAGCGCAGCCGGCGGCACGGCAGGCAATGTCGGAGTGTATATAAATGTCACCGGAGCAGCATTATCGGATGGAACCACTACCGCTGCACGTCAGTCCGGAAACCATGCCTTATATATCCCCGAGGGGTTCATAACGGGTTTCAGGCTGAGGAATGTGCGAACCTCTTCTAATAGAACCCTGACCGACATGGACAGCGTGGTATTCAGTACGGCTACGGGCGAGATTACGCTGACTTTACCGTCTTCACCAAAACAAGGGCAGATTTATTTCATCCGAAAGGTCGGCAGCGGCAATGTCAAGTTGAAGCGCGGGAATACCCAGCACAGGATATGCACCAATTCCAACTCTCAAAACAACACTGAAATTACCTTGGATTGGGGTAAGTTGTGGATCATATTGTGGGATCATATGAACAGTATGTGGACGGCCAACTGGTGCCAATATTAACACAAAAACAGGATATATGAAAGCATTGAATTTAAAAGAATTTAAACTGTTCACCGATATTTCCCGCGCCGGGCATATTGTCGTCGACGCCCGGAAAGAGTTTGCCAACGCCATATACATGGGCATGAACGGCATCGTAGCGCATGACCTGGCATTCCGCATCCTCCACAGCGAAGGCGGCATCGAAGTTTCCGAGGAGGAGGAATCGATTATCGTCGATACCGCAAAGATGTGCAAGGCGGTATTCTATGACAGTATCATGTCCGCTCTCAAAAAAGAATAAACGCTCGAAAGGAATATGAAACGCATCCGGATAGGCAAGGACATAGAGATACATTGGCCGATACTTACCAATGGAGAGGAGGTAGCACTCGAAGGGCGCGACCTGAAACTCTTCGTCCATTTGCCTTCGCATATGGACATTCCCGTTGATTTCACCACCGAAGGCAACACCGCCATTTTCACCATTAGCGGCACAATGCAGAAGTCCATCGGGGTGTACCGTCTCACCATGTGGGAGAATTTGCAGAAGAGAGGGCAAACGGCGGTCGACTACTGCAAGGCCTTCGAATTGGTTCCTACGACACTCTTGGAAGGTGGCGAAGACGAAAGCAACCTTACAACGGAAACTGTCGACCTCGAGGCGTCAAGCCTTGTTGTCGGATTGCCCGGCGAGAGTGCCTATGAGGCATTCAAGAAATACAACCCGAATTCCGAACTTACGGAGGAAGAATATGCCGAAGCCCCTATTAACGCTGCAAACGCCGCGAACGAGGCGGCAAAAGCGGCAAATGACGCCGCAGGTAAAATTGGGGATATTGACAAACTCCTTGCCGAAAAGGTCGACAAGGAAGAAGGGAAAGGGCTTTCGACGAACGACTACACCGACCAGGAGAAGGAGAAGCTGGCCGGGCTCTCCAACTACGACGACACGGAGATAAGGAAGGAGTTGTCCGACAAGGCATCCAAGAAGGAGCTGACGGAGGCTGCAGCGGGCACGCTGACTGAGGCAAAGTCGTATACGGACACAAAGACGGCAGAACTATGGAATAATGTCAGCGATGTGTTTGACGCTATGTCCGAGGAGCTCAACAGCAACATATCCGGCGGGGATGCGCAGACACTGACCGAGGCCAAAAACTATACGGACAAGGCGATCTCAGAAATTCCCACCCCGGACGTCAGCGGCCAGATCGAGCGGCACAACACCTCCCCCACGGCGCATCCCGACATCCGGGAGCTGCTCAACACCTGCGTAGGACTGCCGGAGTTCAACGACAAAACCTACGAGCTGACCTTCACGACAAAGGGCGGTGCGAAGTTCATCATCGACCTGCCTATCGAGATGATGGGGCTGCATTACAACGAGGATACCCAATCTATCGAGTTCGTAAATGCCGACGGCTCCATATCCTCCATCCCGGTTTCTGACTTCGTGAAAGTGTATGTCGGCTCTATCGGCTCCGAGATACAGGTTACGGTCGAAGGCTCCGAGATCCGCGCCTCCCTGCTCAACAACACCGTATCCTGGGACAAGTTGACACTTGCATTGCAGGAGATGATCCAGGGCAAGGCCGACCGCACGGAGCTTCCCTCGAAACTGTCCGAACTGGAAAATGATTCCGGATATGTGACTTCGGAAGAATTGAATACTGAATTAGGCTACAAAGACCACGTAGCCTACATCCTCAAGGACTTTACGAAGAGCTATTATAACAATACGGGCTCGGACATCACGGATCGGAGCATGGTCGTTACGCCTACGCAGTCAGGCGTGACGTCGAACTTCTCCCTGACCAGCCGCATCCCGGTCGCAGCTTCGGACTTTATTTTCGTGCGCATGAAGCTGCGCGTGGACAAAGAGTGCTCTTTGCGGATCATTACCTATTCGGACAATCTCGACCAGCGGGGCCGCTGGTTCGTCCTCAAGGCAGACCGCACCTACGAAATCTACTACCGCGGCAAGGCGGCGTCGGTAGCGGGAGGGCTGAATGTGGGCACCAGCATATCCGCAGCCACCAATATCGGCCAGAAGGTCACCATCGAGGATTTGATCGTCACGCTCAATAACTATGACGCATGGTGCGATGCCGAGAGCCGGGCCACGCTGAAAAACTTCGACACGGACTCCTTCACCGTGGACGAGGGCGGGACGGGGCATTTCTTCTCGGTCGCGCAGGCGTGCGACTTCGCAAGGGACGCCTTCGATGTCGTGAACAACGCGGTTACGGTGTTTATCCGCAACGGCCTTTACGATCACGAGGCCCCGAAGAATGTGGCGATGGGTTACCCGTATGCGATCATCAACAAGGGGGCGAACCGCATATCGCTTATCGGCGAGAGCCGCGACGGCGTCATCGTCTCGTATGAGAACAACTCCGTGAACCGCGCCAAGATCATCGAGGCGGGCGGCGAATGCACCATCGCCAACATGACCGTCAACTGCCTGAACGACGAGAGTTATACGGACGCCAGCGCCGGCGGTCACCAAGCCTGCTACTGCATACATATCGATTCGGTCTTTGCCGCATCTGAGCGATATTTCACGACGGTACGGAACTGCAAACTCTTCAGTACGTGCCATTCACCCGTCGGCGCGGGCCTTGCCGACAACCAGACCATTCGGTTAGACGGCTGCGAGTGCGTCAGCGACACGCACGTAGGCACTTCGACGGGCGCGGCCACCATCCACGCAAGCACCGATGCTGCGGCGAAAAATATGGCCGTCGAGATCATCGGCTGCCGCCTGCTGTCGCTCGACGGAACCAAATCGCTCTACATGCCCGACGTGGAGGGCGGCGCTCCCTTCACACAGGTCGACGTCACGCTGCTGGGCAACACCTACTACACGACGGGGCCGGAGATCACCGATGCCGACTTCTTGTCCAGGCACAAGCTCACGCCGTGGTCGGATGCTTCGTTCAGCGAAATTTCGGTTATCGCGCACTCGGACTGCACGCTCGAAGCGCGCGTGACGCACCTCGAAGGGCTACTCGTGGGAGTGCTCTCGGGCAAAGTGCTGATCCCGGAATTGCAGGTGAAGAAGCTGGGCGTCTGGGGCGACAACAACCTGGTCGTCACGGGCGAGGGCGCGCCGGCGAAAGCCCCCGACCGCGCAGGGCAGTTCTATGTCGATACGAAGAACAACGCGGTCTACCACTCCGTGGGTAACGGCGCGGTGTCGGACTGGAAGAACGCTTAAACTACATACAACATGTCACAAGTCAACAAATACGCCAACAAGGCGGGTTACACGGCCGACAAGAATCGCAAGGACACACAGTCGGCGGTATCCTACATCGAGGACGACGGGGCGCTCATCTACGACGGCGTGAACGTCGTAGTGGACAAGCCGGCCGCCGGGGTTGGTGACCTTGCGGTCTTCGACAAGACCACGGGAACTATCCGCTTCGTCAAGGGTGCGACGCTTGTTGCAGAGCAGCTGCCGCCGCAGCTTGTCCCGGTGGCCGTGGTCTATGCCCGGCAGGGCGAGCGGGTGCTGATCGTATCGCTCGAAAATGCAACGGTCGGCAGCCAGCGATGGGCATACTCTTATGAGGTTGCATTGTCGGGTTTCGATCTCGCTGCGGGCGGCACAATCGTGTTGAAGCTCGGTTCCGCCCCTGCCGCCGCAGAGGTGTCGATAGCGTATACCGCAGGCGCAACGCTCGCGGATGTTGCATCGGCTATCAACGCGAAACTCAAAGGTGGGACACCCAATTACTCCTCGACGGATTATGGCGGATGGGCGGCGACTGCGGCGGACAATTTCGTCGTGATGGGTTCGAACACGTATAACGCCTCCCGTGCGGCGATTGCCGTTGTTGGCGGTTGTCAGATCGCAAGGACACCGGAAGACATTAACTACCAAACAACGTTGACGGGGGTGTTGATCGAGGGGGCGACCGATCCCGTCCGCCGTAAGAACGGGGTTGATGCGTCGTTAGCAGGCTGTAATCCCGAAGAATTCCTGCGATACTATTCGGCCAACGGAAGTGAGAAAACCGGACAGCAACCGGGCAGCGGCGAGATTATCCGCGAAAGCGCCTTTACCGAAGAAGCCAATCCGGCATTGGTCGCCGCCTATCCGACCTACCGGGATTATCTGTTCGGAGAACATTTGCTGCAATACCCCGCAGCTTATGGTGCGCTGCTGCGCGACGGCAAGACCGACACTCACCTGATCGGGCGGCTTACCTTCGAGGACATTTATGGTAAGACACAGTACCGCTACCCGGCCGCTGCGGCTGCTCTCGACTACGGCATCACGGTCGAGGGCGCAACTACCGGACTGGAAGCGGGCGCATGGTGGCTGCCATCCGTCGACGAAATCTATCTGCTCATGCACGACCGCGTGCTGACGGCTGCCGACGTGGAAAAAGACCCCGTAAACCGCACGCTGTCACGCCTCGGTAAGGCGACCTGTTACGGGTCTAACACTACTTTTCGAACGTCATGCGAGCACAATTACGCCCTCGCGTTCGTCTACAATGGCTACACGGGCAACTTGAACGGCAACTACAAGTATAACACCTACTTCGTGCGTACGGTCAGTGCTTTATAACCACCTGAACCATGGAAACACAACAGCAAATCAACATCCTCGAATCGCGGCAGCTCGAATTACGGGCAGTCATGGCCAAGTCCGACGACAGGGCGGCCAAATGCATCAAGTCCGGCCTTGACTTCCGGGCTACCTATCCCCTGGATTATGAGGAGTACGAAGCGGCCAACGCGGAGTACAACGCGAACGAAAAGACCCTTGCGGAGCTGAGGGCCCGGCGTGCCGAAGAGCTGGCCGCCGAAGAAACGGTTATGGACTTTCAAAATATTGAGCAATGAAGATGTATATGACCAACAAGCCCAACGGCGAGCCGTTCTATCCCGTAACCGTAGCCGAAGCCGTGCTTGTTTCCGAAGGGGAAACTTTAGCCGCGGTGCTGCAACGGCTTGAACAGAGGATCGCAGAATTGGAGAAGCCGGAAGCGGCGCCCGAGGCGCAGGCAGACGTGCTGACCGAATATATCCTATGGAGGAATTGTGGAGGTTTATAGAAAGGTTATGCGAGAAAGTATGGCAGGTGTCGATAGGCGCCCTGGTGTACATGTTTAACGCCATAGCCCCGATACACGACATACTGACGGCCTGCATGATTATATTCGCCGCGAACTTTTTCACGGGCCTGTTCGCCGGCGTGCTCGTGCAGCACGAAGGATTCATATTCCGCAAGGCTTTCAAGTGCATATCCGAGGCTGCGGTAATATCGGGACTGATGGCCATGATACTGCTCGTCGGGGACAACATCGACAACCACGACGGGGCGATGTCGGCGATCTCGCTCGCAGTATATGCCCTGATATATTTCTACGGGGTCAACATCCTCAAGAACCTGAACCGCATATTCCCGAAGAACCGATACATCGACTTCCTGTACTATGTGCTCTCGTTCGAGATGATTAAAAAGATTCCCTATTTGGAAAACTACAAACAAAAACAAAAGGACAAATGAAAAAGAAATGGATCGTATGGAGCATCGTTGCGGCCGTGGCCGTAGTGCTCGGAATCGTATTCCCGCGTTACATCCTCGTGGGGGTTGTTTGTGCTATGGCCGGATGGGTCGGGCATATCCTGTACACTAAACACATCGCGCAATGACACGAGGGCTCAGAAACAACAACCCGCTCAACATCGAGAAGACACGGGGCGGCAATCCCTGGCAGGGCGAGGTCGTACCGTCGAAAGACAAGCGTTTCGCGCAATTTACGACGGTGGCATACGGCTATCGGGCTGCCTTCAAGCTGTTGAACAACTACCAGCGTAACTACGGGCTGGACACGATCCGCAAGATGATCGGCCGCTGGGCCCCGTCGGAGGAGAACCACACGGACGCCTATGTCCGCACCGTGGCGGAAAGATCGGGGGTGCCCGCCGACAGTCGGATCACCACGACCAACCGCGACGTGATGGTTCCCATCGTAGCTGCGATGTCGTTCGTAGAGAACGGCGTCGAGGCCAAGATGCTCGACGTACAGGCCGGGTGGGATTTGTTCGTAAAGGCATGAAACGCTTGATCCTCTACCTGCTCGCCGCCCTTGCGGCCGGGGCGCTGCTCTTCGGCTGGGGATACCGCCGGGGCGCCGCGTCGGTGGTTGTCGAAGAAACAACGCGCATCGACACGGTGTTCTATCCGCGGCCGGAACCGCTGCCCGGCACGTACCGCCTGGCCGACATCTCGGTGCCGGTGCTGCTCTTCGCGCCGCCCGACACGGTAACGGAGACCGTCGTTGTGAAAATCGGGGCAGACAGCGTGCAAATGAAGGTGGCGATGGAAACGCGCCCCTACTCGGACAGCACCTACCGGGCACAGGTCAGCGGGCCGCGGATCGGCAACCTGCGGCCGACGCTCGACTGGATAGAAACATACGACCGCACGACCATCCGACAGCAGGTAGTCACCCGGCGGAGCCGCTTCGCCCTGACTGCCGGGGTCGGGGCGGCGTACACGCCGCAGGGGTTCCAGCCTACGGTCGGCGTAGGAGTAGGTATTATTTTATGGCAATTCTGACAGGTATGAAGATAATTTATAACGACATCATCCCCTTCAAGGGATACAAGGCTATCAATCTGTTCGGGATCGTATTTGCCCGCAAGTCCGCCCGCCCGTTGTCGGATAAAAATAAAAACCACGAAGCGATACACACCGCACAGATGAGAGAACTGTTATATGTGCCCTTCTACATCGTCTACCTATTGGATTGGGTATTTCACGGCTTCAAGTACCGAAGGATAACTTTCGAACAGGAAGCATATGCCCATGAAGATAACCCTGAATACCTTGAAATACGAAAACACTACGCGCAATGGAAGAGATGATTTACATATACTGGGATGACTTCCCATCGGTTGTAACCGAATAACGGGCCTTGGGGTACGGGCATAAAAAAGTCCCCAACGCTTTCCCGCATATACCACTATACGATTGTGCCAACGCACCACATTGAGGACTTATTCCTTGAATCGGTGTGTTGGCTTTTTGTATAGTGGTATAACAAATTTATAATAAAAAATCGGGAAAGTATATGCGTAAATCAGAGCTTTTTGCACAAATACTCGAATGTGTTGCATTTGAAACTGAAATAGCTAAGGAACAAATCCTTTCGAAGGATAAATTTCAAGATGTGGTCGATGCGCGCTACATGCTCGTACACTTCTGCCATAAGAACGGCATGTACACCACCGACATCGCCCGGATGATGCGGTTCTCCCGACGCGCCATAGAGAAGATGGTCTCCGGGTTCGATGAGCGCAAGCGATACAGCCACCCTATATTCGAAATACAGTGCGAACTTATTGCGAAGAAGTTGCCTCCCATCTGCGCCCCAATGAATTGATATGCCTGCCGCCCGCAGCCACCTTTGCAATGTTGCAACAGGTGAACGCCCGGCCTTGACAGGGGCGGCAATCATTCAATAATCATTAAAAATGGGTTCGGATAAAACTTATATTTTCGATGGAGGCGGCTCGGGTGGCGGCCTTGACATCGCGGCTCTCGTCTCGTCAATGATGGGCAACAAGGGCATGGATCCCAACCTCGTAGCGGCACTCATGAACGGTAATAATAACCGTGGTGCATGGGGCGGTGACGGGTGCTGGTGGATCTGGATCATCCTGCTGTTCTTCTGCTGGGGCGGCTTTGGTGGCAACGGCTTCGGCGGTAACAACGCCAATGGCCTTCCTGCGCAGCTCAACGGTGACGCCGGACGGGAACTTCTTATGAACGCAATCCAAGGGAACGGCGCAGCCATCAATCAGCTGGCATCGTCGCTCAACTGCTCTACGCAGCAGATTCAGAACACGCTGTGCAACATCCATGGCACCCTCGGCATGTCAAGCCAGCAGATCATCAACGCTGTACAGTCGATGGGATGCCAAATCGGCAACCAGATCGCCGCGTGCTGCTGCGATATGAAGCAGGCCATCAATGGCGTCAATGTGGGCATGGAGCGCGGATTCAGTAGCGTTGCCTATGAAACACAACGTCAGACCTGTGATTTACAAAACACAATTCGCGAAACTTCTCAAAGCGGGACTACAGCGATAATTTCCAAACTGGATCAAATGCAGGCAGCTGCATTGCAGGATAAAATTGATGCCCTGCGCGAAAAGAACAGCACGCTGACCACGCAGCTCAACCTCGAACACCAAAACGCCTACATGGCCGGTGTTGTAGGACAGGCTGTAGCACCCGTGAACGCCGCTGTAGCGGCTTTGCAGAATGACGTGAATAGCATCAAGTGCAAGCTGCCCGAAACGGCTACCGTGCCCTATTCGCCTATTGTCGGTGTGCCTACGTGTATTGCCGCACAATATGGTCTCGGATATGGTGCAGGGTTTGGCTTTGGGGGGAGCGGCGGATTTTGGGGATAATGCTATTATTCGCCGATAGGTGAAATGTTCTTTGACTTACTGATAAGAGGCTTCCCAATCCGAAAGCCAGCGCCAATGAAATCCTTTCAATGTGCGAGTTGGTTTTCGAATGCATTCATATATTCCTCCGATGTGAAATCCGTGTAATTGATGGGCTTCGGATGCTGTTTTATATTTTGCAACCAATATTCCATTTTTAATCTGGACAATTGGCTTTCTGTTTTTCTTGTTGGGTATTCTTCGTGCTTTTGCTGCACACTCTCTTGTGACAGGGTTAAGCATGTTCATTGAACGAGTACACCAACGAAGATTACGTGCCACATTGTTCGTCCGGTTCCCATCTATATGGTCTACATATGCATAGTTATTAGGATTGGGGATGAACGCTTTAGCAACAAGCCTATGGACTAATTCAGTCTTATCTACTCCGTGTAGGGATGTAAGTCTAACTCTCAAATATCCTCCCCGATTTGGGCGAGGAGTTAATATGCGAGGTTTAGTCATCCAACTATTGTTATTACCTCCGCTCACGCGATGGGATAGCGATGAAACCCTACCATAATCAGATACCGCGAAATAGCCGAGCGTACCATCAATAATACGCCATTCTTCTCCTTCGAGAGCAACACTCTCTATGAATTCCCGATTTGTCATTGCCAAACAATTTAGTGGTGCCAAACGAGAAAAAGAGGGAAGGACGTTTGGCAAGCCCTTATCAGTTGGTCATGACTCCAACCTATCCCGATGTAAAATTAGTTATAATAACTTAAAATACAAAAATATGGCAGTATTCCCATTTCAGTATGTTAACCGCAGAGGCATACCGGTACTAAAAACTACAGGCGTGACAGTGGAGACCACAGGGGTTGTGTTTTCCTTTCCCAACCACGCATTTGCAAATTCGTGGTACCGGGGACTCGTGCTGGTTGAGTTGGTACAGGAAATCCCTGCCGGCACAACGGGAACACTTCCCGTGCTGTTTGAAACCAACGGGCAAAATAAGAATCTGACGACGTACAACGGAGCAAATGTTACAGTATCGGATATTCCGGGGTCAGGGGTATACCAGATATGGTATGACAAGCAGACCGATACTTTGCAATTGATGACCGGTGCCGTCTGAATAAAAAAAACAATTAACCGAAAGACGGGGAGGAGGGCTCCTTCTCCCCTACCTTTCACAAATCATTAACCAAGATGTTTCAGAACTTGAGAAAAGGCTCCTTAGTCTACGTTTTCGACAACAGGGAACAGCCTAAGTTTTATACAGCCAACGTAAAAGATGTATCGGCACCGTATTTCCCGCCCCAAAAGCCCGGGCAATTCTCGCCGATGCCGCAATTCATCAACATCTCGATAGAGGGCAACGAGCCCTGGGGCGTCCCTATGCAAGCGGACATCGTTTCGAAAGACGGCCTTACCGTAGCGACGACACGTGAAGTGTTGAAACCGACCATCATGGAGGCACAGCAGGCAAGCCGTGACATCGTGGAATCATTCGACAGGCACAAAGCCAACCTGAAGGTCTACGATGAGATCCTGATGCAGCTCGATCCCGAAGCTGCGCGTTCAAAAGAGCTCGAAGCCGAAAACAGGGAGTTGCGGAAGATGCTCGCTGACATGAACGAACGGCTGAGCCAGATACCGACGGCGGAAGAACTGAGGAGCCTTGTCAAGTCTGAACCACCTGCAAAAACAAAGTAACTATGGGTTGGAGAATCATAGGTGAAGGCCGTGGCGGCTTCGGCGGCCACGAAGAGGAGATGGAGCGAGAGCTCCGACGCGCCTACGAAGAAGGCTTTGAAGAAGGCCGGCGTGAAGGCCGTGGCGGATACGGTGAGCGTGGTGGCTACGGACAAGGTGGCGGCTACGGCGAACGTGGCGAGTATGACCGCGGCGGGTATGAGTATGACGACGCCTACGGCGAACGCCGTGGCGTAAGGGGTACAGGCCCCTATTCGCGGTATCGCAGGCGGTAAACCGGAGGGAGAGGGCCGCAGTGCCCTCTCCTATTTTAAATCGAAAAATATGGACAGGTTAGATACACATGAAAACTTCCCGGCAGGGTTCCGGGAATATCTCGAAAATTACGGTTGGCACTTTTCAAAGAAGATGTGCGAATTCGCCGTTTCCCGCATGAAGGACAGGAACGGCAAGAAGATCGAGCCCTATTCTAAGGATAAGGTGGATGCGCTGCTCAAGCAGTACGGCATCGAACTCAAAAAGGACAAGGGCTATGATTGCGTGTACGTCTGCAACATGGCATTGGCGGACTATTTCGGGTCGTCGATACCCAATCCACAATACCTGGCGATGTTCATACGTGACTATATCGACGATGAAGACGGATACGACGGCTTGCCATTTACACGTTACTATGCCGATACCATCGGCTCGGGAACACCCATCCTGTGGGAAGAGATGATGTAGCCATGGAAGAATATCCCCAGATCAGCGAATTCACAAACGACAACGACGAAATCGATGAAAAATATCGCAACGCTCGTCCGTAACCTGCCTGCCGACAAGTACCAGGAACTAGCCGGGGCGGTGAACGACGTATTCGAGAACAAGCGCTTCAACCGGGCACAACGCAGAAGGCTGGCGCGAAACTGGCGCAAGTACGGAAAAAGGGAGGAAAAATGAAGATTCGGGACTTGAGTATTCACAAGTATGGTTGGACGTTGCGCATATATTATGCCGTGACGTGCTACTATACGGGCGAAATACTCAAGTCCCTTACCGACATCGGATGCCCCGATACGGTTCTTCATCGCGTACAGGGGAATATGGAAAAGTGTGAAATGGATACGGGATTCACCTACTCCAACAAGGAGCATCGGCAAAGTGTCATCGTAATAGGGATGCACTCCTCGCCGTGGGAATTTCTCAACAGCTTTGAGCACGAACTGCGGCACCTCGTAGACGATATAGCCCTTACTCTCGGCCTGCCGATGGCCGGGGAAGAGGTAGCATACCTTACTGGCGAAATAAACCAGGCGCTATGGGAAGATGTGCACCAATTCACCTGTTGTAAATGTAATGGACATGGAAAAAGATGACACCCAATACTGGATGGCGATGCTCGAAGTGAGCGAATGCTGCGCACCCATATTCGCTGCCGTCGTATGCGAGTTGATGAATACGATGTAGTTATATTTCCGGGATTAAATCAACGGCTTCACGCTTCTTTTCGTCAATGATTTTTGCGTATATCTGAGTTGTTTGGATATTAGTATGACCGAGCAACTTAGATACAGTGTATATATCTGTCTTATAAGTTATTAGCAATGTTGCAAAAGTGTGACGCGACACATGATAAGTCACATGTTTTTTTATGCCCGCTTTTTTAGCCCATTTATCTAAATATTTCTCAATCACCCATACCATTGGGAGAGAAAATATAATCCCGGTCTCACATTCTGTTTGAGGCAACTGATTTAAGGCATTTGCAGAAAGGGGCACCCAAATTGGCGTGCCTGTTTTTTGCTGTATTACGCGCACTTGCCTTTTATCGTCATCTATCCATTCAATATCTTCCCATCTTAATTTCTGAATGTCCGACAAGCGCAACCCACAAAAGCAACTGAATAAGAATGCCCTTTTAACCATATCATATTCGCAGGGCGTGTTAATCAACTTTTTGATTTCCTCCATCACAAGAAACGTGCGCGGTTTATTTTCGGCTTCTGGACGGTCTTCTGCCGATATGGAATCAGCAGGATTTTTTTCGATAACCCCCTCTTTGACAGCCCTATTCAAAGCTGTAGATAATACTTGAAAATACAGCGCCCTGGTTGCGCCAGTTAATAACTTTCCTCCACGCCCTCGGACTTTGTTAAGGTATTCAATATACCCCTGCAAATATTGCTTGTCAACCTGTTTGAATGTAATTTTGTTCCCAGAGTATGCCACCAGATGATTTATTGAATTCTTGATGCTCTGAGCATACATCCTCCCTCCCTTTTCCAGGTATCGTGCCGATTCGGATTGCAGATAATCAATAAAACGTAACTTAACCTGCGCCTTTGAATTAGAAAAACCATGAGAGCGATTCTGCATTTCAACGATTTTTTCAGATTTTATAGCATTCGCCAAGCTAAGCGTCTCTTTATTTTTTATCCTATCAGCATTCGAGTGTTCTGGGATAAGATATAAATGTAAAAAATCATAAACACGATGCCCAGACTGGTAAATGTCAAGATATAAAGAAATATTCCCATTCTTTAATAGTTTGCGTCTTAATTTGACTGGCTCTTTAATCTTTGCAGTAGTCATGGGTAATGAGTTTACCGCGAAGATAGTAATAATTTGAATTTAGAGTAACAAACGAGTAACAAATTGACGACAAGTAACAACAATATGACGATAGAGAATACACTAAAAATCACATTGTCAAAAATAAGCAAAGCCCCATAAAACAGGGGCTTTACTTGTCATTTGTTAATTAGTATTTGTCGTGAGTTTGCTGCATTGATTTACGAGCCGAAGTTGTCGTAGATAATATATTATATATAATGTAAATCAAACACTTAGATTATATTTGAGGAAATCAGGTAACAAACGAGTAACAAAAAGTATCCAACAGACCCTTTGCTACACAAATCTCGCACAACAAATATACTCAATTTTTATTATATACATATTGTGCGGCTTGTTGCTTTACTTCCTCATCCGTAGACACTCTAATTTGAAGCATCCAGTTTTCTAATTCTTTTTTGTTAAAGTAGGTTGATTTGCCTTTTTTATAATGAGGAACTTGTTTTTTACTGACGAGACAATATAAGCGAGATTTTGACAACCCGGTAAGTAAAGCTGCATCATCCATATTTAAGGCGCTTTTAGCTCCCAACAATAGATACTGCTTTATACTCTTTAATTCTTCATAAATATCTTGTTCCATATCCACCTAATTATTTAAAATGGCAACTCCAGCTGCCGTCCGTCAATATGATCTCTTTCCTTTGTTTTAAACCTCCGCCACGAAATAGGCGGATTCGGTTCCCTGTATTTACCCCGCGTGGCTCGGCGCCTGCCGCGCTGCGCCCGCAAAAACTGGAGCTTCCTCTTCGCTTGGTTGATCCGATGATTGCATATGCCGTGTATAATTATCATCAGTTCTTCCCGGCTCAGTTCATTTGTCCATACCGTATAGTCGGCGATAGTTGGCCGCCCTTCCGCCCTTCTCCCCATTTGCTTTTATCGAAATAAGTTGCTACCTTTGGAGTGATGTGTCAAAGGTGGGGCTTGAGAGCGCCACAAACATAAAGGGCTCCGGATCAGGGAGCCCTTTACATTGCCGGTTTGATTCCGGTAAAGGCGATCATAACTATTATTGCCAGTATTACGACCAGCCAAACTATTATGGTTGTAGGCCTTTCATTATATTGCTTTTTCATAATTTCTTCTCCGTTTTCTCCAGCTCTTCAAGGAGGGCATCGGCGAGGACGATAGCAAATTTGACACCTTCGGCAGACAGCCGACTTACTCTAGCGCACGACCCCGCCAATGCATATCCGGCATACACCCTCCGCCAGTACTCCCGGTCAACTGTTAAGTTTTCCTTAATAGTTGGATCAACCTTTTCGAGCTTATCCTCGATATGGTTCCCGTACTCTCCCCGCGCCAGCTTCTCCAGATAGTCGTCGTCGCGCATCATCAGGTCGTCGGCCGATTCATATTTATACCCATATTGACCATTTGCCGAGAACGACCTCACGCGAACCGAAGAATCGACGTATGCGAGTATCGGGAATTTGCCTGCTCTTCCGTTCGTGGTTATGATTTCTACTGGTTTTTTACTCCTCGTACACACCGCCGCGCCTGCTTTGGCGGCTGCTAAATCGAAATTCTTCATGCTATTCAGTTTTATTAAATTTACCACCAAAATAAACCTCCCCACAAAAGGGTAAACACCAACGTTACATTTATCCATGAAATTGATAAAAGTAAGCCGTCAACGTCGTAATCGCGCCACGGCCGATCGTAGATATTTTTCGCCCAAAACAATAGAAGGATATACACCACTACTGCCACGGTATTATACCAAGTCATTGTTATCATGGTTATTTCAGTTTTTCGAGATTTTGCGAGAATCTCGCTATTTTTTCAAAACGGAGCGTCGCAATTTTTGCACGCCCCTCTGTATCTGAATACTTCATAGAGGCGTCCAAATAGCCACACCTCCAAATATCCATGGCCTGTGGTGTGCCTGTGACACCAGCATTTCCCCATGCGTATCTTAAATATATTCATACTCATTGCTATTTTACTAATTCGAAAAGTGTTTTATCCTTCGCTATCGTCCCGATTTTCACCCGTTCCGCCTCTTCTTTAGTGTCGAACTTTAATACCATTCCTTCACGTATTGGGCATCCATTATCCCGCCAAAGTACATAAACCATAAGACACCACTTGCCATCCCAAAACGTGGGCGCCCCGTATATCTCAGCCACGTAAGCATATATTTTACGGGTGACTATTTGACAGATCAAATCGCTCATTTCACCAATTCGAATTCGTAAGCCACCACCCACGGGTTCCGATCCCACGTTCCACGGCCGGACACCTTGTCGATTAGTGCGGCGAAGGCTCGCCTGGGTGATTTATAATCACAGATCAAAAATTGTTTTGTGTCTATAAAATAGTATGGGTATTCTAATGCTTGCGAACCTACACGCACTCCTTCCTTTACGCAATCCTCGTCCGAAATATCCTGCAAGCGCTCGCAACGGATTCCCGTGATGCGGATATGCTCAATCATCATATCGGCTCTCACGTACATTTTATTTCCATATCCCGGAGTGTATTTCTCGCCAGCATACTTGGCGCGCCTGCTGTCGTCTTGCTTCATACCCTTAAATATGTCACGGTAACTTTGCGCCACGGCCACGACCTCGCCGACTTTGTAGCGGCATTTGTCTTTGAAAAAGTCGCATTCACGGTAGTATTCCCGCGAAACACTTGTGCCACCACGCGCAATGCCACCTATTACCGAATTACAAAAGTCATCGTAATCCGTCCATTCTTCCCACAAACTCTCGCTAACAGGCCGCCTTGTCATGGTCTTTCGCCCCTCGATGACCGCATCCGTCAAGCCGTAGCGATCGTTAAACAAGATCTTTTTCATAGCTTACATTGATATTAATTGTACCACTTCGGTTTTGGGAATCTTGTGGTGAAGGTTATTTCATTCACTTCATCGCATTCGATCATATAAGCCTTCGGCCATAAATCCTTTATTTGCTCGACATTTTCGGCATAGGCGACAATAACGAAAGCGTCGACGCTTTCGCCCGTACACCAATACGGATACTTGATCGGCCATTTAACTGGCCGATAATCGTTACCGCAATCTTTGAATTTGATATAGAATCTTGCTCGTATCATTTCTCCCTCTTTTTGAAATGTTCGATAATCTCCTCAACCGTGGCCTTACGGGCGGGGATACCGACCCGATGCTCCAGCAAGCATTTTTCGAAGCTCCCAATGGGTGCATACAGCCCTTGGTTTACCCATGCCTTCGCTTCCTCCGCGATAAACCACTGCTCGCACTTGATTCCGGTGATGCGGATTTGGTGGGGCATCAAAACAGCCAGTGGCTTCCTCATAGGTGAAGTCTTCGGCCGAGGACAGCATATCGTGATAGTATAGATAACTTTGGCAAAACAAGAGGGTCGCCAATTCCTCGCGCCTTTCGGCCGCTGTTTTCTCTGTTTTCATAGCTCTGTCTTATTCGTGAATTTCCCGCCAGCCGAGGATCTTATCATCTATCGGATAACCACACCACGAATCCACCCAGTTCCCATCGTTATCAATATGCCCCAAATCATACGGTATGATAGAGCTTGGATTCCGCTTTACAAGCACAACCCGTCCCGGTTCGGGTGGTTCTTTCGGGTCGTGCCAGCGCATCAGTTCCTCGTGCTCGGATTTTCCGAACTGGATAAGCCATTCAAGGGCGGAGTAGGTAGAAATAGAGCATCCCACACACCCCCGGTCGCAATTCTTTCGATCTCCGCAATCTACGCAGATGTTATTTTCGCAAAATGCTTTTGCTCTTTCCTCAATCGTTTTCATTTCTTGGTCAGTTTTTGGATAAAATTATTCTTTCTGTCGCATGCCCCAGCCGGCAAACAACAAATACACGCCTCAAAACATGCGCATTCGTCGCAAAACGCCTCTATTGCTTTCTCGCGCATCCGCTCCTCGGCCTCCTGCTCGGCAAGCTAGATAGCCCGTTTTGCCTCTATTAGCTTAATATCGCATTCTCCCGGACAATAGGGATACATCATCGCTATCGGTGTTACCACTTTCAACAAATATTGTTTTGCTTTTTCGCTTTTCATGGTTAGGATGTTTTAGTGTAACGCCCACGTCTTGTGCATTGCAGCGATCAGGTCTATATACCCTTTGTATTCCTCCATCTGCTCGGGACTATAGCCTTCGGCCTCGCCAATTTTTCGGGAATGCTTCTGCCACTCGGAAATGGTGTAGCGTTTGCAGCCTATTTGAATAACATCCTCACCCCAATAGGATACTGTATGACGAGATGCGCTGATAAATAGCGATTTAGGAACATCGCACCCGTCGCCCAGTTCGCACCCGTAGCCCAGTTTGCACCCGTCGCCCAGTTCGCACC